>Ga0209212_1001645_pt1 | contig 35231 bp, 31 predicted proteins | sample RifGroC2_FD_183996 | JGI IMG/M metagenome (GOLD analysis project Ga0209212, IMG submission 183996) | Groundwater microbial communities from Rifle, Colorado, USA - Groundwater C2 (SPAdes) (version 2) | ecosystem: Environmental > Aquatic > Deep subsurface > Groundwater | place: Rifle, Colorado...
CGTTAGGCAAAAGGGCTTCTATTTTCTCATAAGGACATAATCTCCACCGAATATTTATGTAAATCCTTTCTTTGTATGTTAAATTTGAATAAATATCACGCAGGTAATTGGGCAGTTTATGGTTAGCTATCATAGAGAATTACTGCCTAATTTAATCACAGAAATCTCCGGTGGACATAAAAATCTCATAGGAAATAGATTTGTTCCTATCCCCTGATTGACATACATCTTTGTTTTATTTATTTCAAACAGGCCTCTGCTATATTTCCTGGGGGAATTTAATGGAAGGGGGGTCCATAGATACTCTATAAATGGCAATCGCACCTGACCACCGTGTGTATGTCCTGTTAAAATTAAATCAGGTATAAAACCGTTAAGATATTTAATAACTGATGGAGAATGAGAAAGAAGGATATTTGTATATCCATTTGTATCTTTATTTATAATTTTTGATATATCTGGTTTGCCATAGATTGAATCTTCAATACCTATTATCTTGATATTAACTCCATTAATATTAAGCGTATAGCCTTCGTTAAATAATAGCTTAACACCAACATCTGAGAGAGATTTTTTTAAGTTATCTGTATCTATAGAAATTATAAAAAACTGTTTATAATCGTTATTACCAAGCACTCCATATACTCCATATTTTGGTTTTATATTTTTAAAAAATTCAGAGCAGGGTTCTATTCCATTATTGTTTTTAATGAAATCACCTGTAACAAATAATATATCAGGCATCAGTTGATTAATCTTATTTATCAATTTTTTTTCTAAATAACCAATTTTTTTGATATGCAGGTCTGTAATATGAATAATTTTAATTTTATCAAAGTTTTTACGAATTCCATCAACATTAACAGATACAGTCTTTATAATAAGGTGATACGGTTCAATGAGTATGGAATATAAAAAAATTATTAATAGGATCAAAATATATAGCACAATCATAATGATACACTATTTATTTTCAGCTAATCACTAATAGAACTTTATAACTTAATTGCCGGCACTCCATAAACTGTTGTATTGTCTGGAACATTTTTAGTAACAACCGAACCAGCCCCTACAACACAATTATTTCCTATTATGACATTGGGTAAAATAGTAGCACCAGCTCCAACAAATGAACATTCCCCAATTTTTACCATACCACAAACTGTAACATTTGGGGAAATAAAGCTAAAAGCACCAATTTTTGAATCATGCTCAATTACTGCCCCAGACCAAATAATAATTCCATTACCAATTTTCACATTATGACCAAGGATTACTCCAAAACTTATTATCGTCCCATAACCAACTTTTGCTGTTTTTGATGCAATAACTGAATGATGAACAAATTTAGGCTGCGGAATATTCAATTTGGTAAATTCTTCGTATGTCTTCTTCTTTTTCTTTAAATACTTGTCCCCATAACATATCACAACATTGTCAATATCCTTATTTTCATAGGCTAATCTAACATCAGCATAGTTTCCAATAACACTATAACCATAGTGCTTTTTATTTCGTTTAACGAGATTGTCATCAAATAATGCAATAAAACATTTGCTATAGTTTTCTTTCGCAATTTCAATAGCTACCTCACTAATTTTATTTATACCAAGAATACCAAGTTTCATTAAATTTTATCAAATGGAAATAAGTAGTAGTACTTAAATGACTCTATAGCTTCGACTGAGTTCTTAATTTTCTTAAAATATTCCTTTGGTAAAAATATCTTCGAATAAATATTATAATTACATACTATGGAATTCCACTTCTTTTTATATTTATACACTCCGGAATCTATGCCCGGAGACGATTCCCAATTCCAAAACTTATAACTTCGAGACGCCAATTCATTAATGAGTTTGTGTATTAAAAGAGCTAAAGGTTGATAAGACTTAAATTCTTCTTTTACGGCAGGTGCATAATAACTTAAAACATTATTTCCCAAAAATACTAACAAACCTCCTATAATTTCATTATCTAAATATGCATATCGCACAACCGCACAGTTCTCTTTAAATAAATTACTATTCCATACACCATCAAAGAAGGTTTTCTCCTTTATTGGTATACCCCTATTAATGCATCCATCAACATAAATCTTATAATATTGATTCCAATCTTCTAATTTATCCGATTGCTTTATTATTATGTTTTTTTTCTCTGCTTTACGAATATTTCTTCTTAATACATCATTCCATGTTGTATTAACTTGAATATCTGTTACCTGCGTAAACTTTCTCGTTACAAAATCTGGCTTAAAATATTTTATATAATACTGAGCATCTGTCGAAAACAACGGCTCATATATACTGACTGAAATACAATTCATTCGTTTACAGAAGCTTTCTATTTCAGAAAAAAAAAATTCAAATAACTCGCATATTTCTTGTTCATTATTATACGAATGCAGTAATCCTGCATTAGGCCCAAAAAATGGCAATGAATTAAGCACATTTCCATATTCTGTTTTTCTAAGAAATGATGGAAATATAGCAATTGGACCGCTCTTATCCATAACAGTAAAATAATAGTATTCGTCATTCAGAGTCTGTTGCAATAGATATCTGAATTCTATACTATAGTAAAATAACTTATTAACGCCTTTGTAGTTATCGTAAAAAGACCTATAATAATAATCAGCAATAGAATTATTGCTGTTAGATATATTTATTTCCATAATATTCTTTCAACTCAGATATAATGAGGTAGAGGAAACGGGTGCAAAAATTTTCCACCTAACGATATGAACTTTTCTTCTTGCGTTTTTATTTCTTTGGCCAAATTCCATGTACATAGTAAAATAATATCTGGTTTATCTTCGTAAATATGGCTTGGTGAAAAAATCTTAATATGAGTGCCGGGTGTAAAATTACCCTGCTTCATTTCACTTTTATCAACCACGTAATCAATAATCTTGTTATTTATTTCACAAAATTGAAGTAATGTTTGTCCTTTTCCTGAAGCTCCGTATATTGCTATCTTTTTATTATTTGACTTTAATTTTTCCAATTCTTCTCTTAACAATTTTTTATGAGTAATCACCCTATTAGCAAACTCATTCCATGCTGATTTTTCATATAATCCGACCTTATGTTCTTTATCTAAAACCATGAACACATTTTCACTAATTTCTCTGGGGCCGTTGATATGCTGCAAATATACTCTTATAGAACCTCCATGAATCCACACTTCCTCAACATTAAAAATTTCCATTTCATGCATTTCAAAAAGTTTTTTAATGCTATCCAATGAATGATAACCCATATGTTCGTGAAATACCTGATCATATTGAAGTTCTTCAAACATTGTTTTAAGATGAGGAACCTCTATAATTACAAATCCATCTTTATCAAGGGCTATTTTTATCCCTTCTACTAAGCCATGTAATTCATTAGTATGTGCCAACACATTTCGAGCAATGCAAATATCCCATTTACCATATTGCTCAATTATAGATTTTGCAATTTCTAAATTAAAAAATTCTGCTATAGATCTTATTCCTTTTTCATTTGCTTTCCTCACTATATTTTTGGCAGGGTCAACACCCAATATTTCACAGTTATTTTTCTTGAATACTGATAGTATAGTGCCATCATTGCTGGCAACCTCTAAAACTTTTGGTCTTTTTTTAGATAGAGTTAAATTATAGCAATTAATAGATTTATCATAAAGGTCCTCAGAGAATTCTATAATAGATTTTGAAACTCCTGTTTCCCAAGGATAATTTTCAAATAATAAACTCGGATCAATAATTTCATCAACTTGAATATGTTTACAATCATTACAAATGCATAATCTTAAAGGATATTTTTTTTCATTATTTATTTTTTCTCGACTACTAAGAAAACTATCTGCAAGAGCAACATTTCCATAATCTAAAATAACCTCTAATTTATTTTTTTTACAAATTCTACAGCTTTCAACTCTCATTATCGCACCTCCGATGTCCTATTCGATTCAATCTCCTGATAATCCTCTATTTGTTTCACGCAAAAATCATGCATGTCTCTCTTAATATCTTCATATAAAAATTTATACCATTTTGTAGTAAAGTGAATAGATTCTTCGAATGTCAAAATAGGCTTCCATCCAAGCTCTATTCTTGCCTTTGTACTATCAAGCTGTAAAAGACAACTTTCATGAAAACTTTTATTTTCTTCAATTGCAATATTCCCATCCCCCCAATTTTTTATTATCTCGTTTGCAACATCAGAAACCGTATATGCTCTTTCTATTGAAGGTCCGAAATTCCAGCTGCCTGAAAATTCCTTTGACCCTTGAAACAGTTTTTCTCCCAACATTATGTAACCTCTTAACGGTTCCAAAACATACTGCCAAGGTCTTGTTGAATTAAAGTTTCTAATTATTATTGGTTTTTCAGAGAATAGTGATCTAAAACAATCTGGCACTATTCTATTTACTGACCAATCGCCACCTCCAATAACATTTCCAGCTCTCGCAGAACAAATAAGTTTTTTGTCTTGAATAAAATAATTCTTAATATAACTATTTATAATAAATTCTGCACAACCTTTACTGGCACTATAAGGGTCGTCCCCTCCTAAAGTGTCATTCTCTTTATATCCCCAAATTTGTTCTATATTTTTATAACATTTATCGCTTGTAATAAGAACACCGGCTTTTACACTGTCACTATTCCTAATGGATTCTAACACATTTAATGTGCCCAGAGCATTGGTTTCAAAAGTTAGTTTAGGTTGTTCGTAAGCAACGCCAACGAGTGATTGGGCTGCCAAGTGAAAGATAATATCTGGTTTGAATTCTTTAAATACAACATCTAATCTTGAAAAATCTCTTATATCTAAATAAATATTCTTAATTTTTGAATCCAGTTTAGAAACACAAAAATTATCAAGTTCGTTCTTAGGTTCTAATGAAACTCCTAATACCTCTGCACCAAGCTTTTTTAACCAGATTGAAATCCATGAACCTTTAAATCCAGTATGCCCAGTCACTAAAACTTTTTTCCCTTTCCAAAATTTATCATCCATAAAAACTACCCATAAAATTTAACTTTGTATTTGTTTTATGCATTAATTACATAAGTCTTACAGCTTTATTTGAAAAGGCGTTTCTTGATTCATATAGTTTAAACAAACCCATTGTTGCAAACATAATATAAAATGGTATTAACGGTGCAGCATGACGTCCAAAACCAAATGTTAAACCCTGTAATAGATTAAAATATATAATAATAAGAAAAATAGGAAATAATATTTTCCATTCTTTTCTATATTGAAATATACCATAAAAAGCCAACACTATAATCGGATAGGCTATTAAACGAGTTATGGCTCTGATTACTGAAACTAATCCAGTTTTAAAAGATTCTATCTTCATGACTATTTGTTCATCATTCAGTATCGGCAAATAAGTAAAGCTTGTCATTTTAATTAATTCCAAAGGAGTTTGCATTAAATATTTAAAGGGATTGTTATTTATTTTTTTTATGGCTTCAGTGGTAAGAATTGTGTCAATCTCTAGATCGGTAAATCCTGCCTCCTTGAGACTAATAATCTTAGCATCTAAAATTACACCTTCCCTAACAGTAAAACTTCTTTTTTTTAAGGATTCTCGCCAAAAATCTTCATCGCGCCTCCCTTTTATCACTGCATTAAACTCTCTCATAAATGCTTCATTTTTATAAGTTGCATCAGGATAAATCTTTTTTCCCAGATTTTCAGAAAAATAATAAACTGCTGCCTGTTTTAAATCTTCAATGGAATAATCATTCTTTAAACCCCTCATCCATAATACCATTCCTCCTCTTGGCGCCGTCATTTTCCATGTTCCAAAGGTATAATAATTTCTGGCTAACCACGGAACTACAACCAAAATAAAAGGGACTGATACAAGAAGGATTTGTATAACTATTTTCTTTCTATTAAAAAGCAATAAAGAGCCAACCAAAAAAGGAAAAAAATAAAACATTGCCGTTTTACATAAAGACAATATTCCTAATAATATTCCGCAATATATTAAAAGATGTTTCCGCTGATGATACATTGCAATGGAAAAAATATATGCAAATGCTATTAATAAAAAAATAAAAAGGGTTTCTGACATAAGACTGGAAGATAGATTAGCCAGTGGAGGGCAAATAGCTGTAAAGAGGGATGAGTAGAATGCAATTCTACTATTTGTAAAAAATATTATTAGTTTATATGTCAGAATAATAGTTATCGCAAATATTAAGATTTGGATCATAATAACAATGGAAAATGATTCGCCAAAAATTCGATAAATTAAAGATAAAAAAAGGGGGTAAATGGGCTCACGGTTTAAAGTAGGATTAAAAGGAGGCTCGGTTTCAAGTGAAAAAACATTATGCTTATTAATATTATTAGCAATAGTATTATACTGAAATTGATCACCTCTATTTATTAAGCTTGAAGGAAAGCAGATAAAAAATATTAAGGCACAAAAAACAGATATTACGAAAAGCATTACAATGTCTTTTATTGATATTTCTCTCATTAAGATAGCTCAGTTTTTATGTTAAAATTTTCCCAATATCGCCAAACTTTGTTTTTTCTTCCGGATAGGTATCAGTGAACTCAGTATCAAAGCACTTATCTGCTATTGCCAAGACTACTAATATTTCTTTTCCTTGATTTCTAAATGAATGGCCGACCCATGGAGCCACTTCAATTCGTAAATTGTCTTTACATGAAATTTCAATTTCCAGGGCATCCTTGGTTCGTAAATTATAAAACCGAAACAATGCTTTTCCCTGTAGCACAATAAACCATTCACGAAAATTTTTATGGAAATGTCCTCCACGCCAATGATTGGGCTTGGTAGAAGTTAGATATGTTTCTCCAAACAAAAAATCTTTATTCAAGTCCGCTTGCATTAATTTCCATAAGCTGCCTCTATTATCATCAAAACTGGTGAATGTAGTAATTGCAATACCTGGAATCTCCCTCATAAATTAAACTTTTCTTCCTTATATCTATGACTTTTACTTTTAATCAAATATCCCGTTCAACCACCAAATATTAAGTTTGCTCATTTTATTAAAAAAACAGCCGGTTATTTTTATACCATTCCCATGTTTTTGTTAAACCTTCGTCAAAAGAAGTTTTTGGTTCCCAACCTATTAATTTTTTTGCAGTTGAATTATCACCAACCAAAGACCACATCTCTTCAGAACGGTAAGGAATAGCTCCCCACTGAATATTTATCTTGGATTTTGTGATCTCAACGGCTCTATTAATTAATGTTTTTAACTTTATCGGAATCATAGAACATATATTGATTTTTTGAGAACTTATTTTACTGAAGCCAGCCTTAATAAATGCATCAGCAACATCTTCTATATATGTAAAATCTCTAACTTGTTTTCCTTCAGTCACTTTAACCGGTTTCCCATTAATTATTGAAAGAAAAATATGAGGAATTATTCTATAAGAAGCTTCAAATGGACCATAAACACCAAACGGCCTGCAAATTATATATGGTATATCCAGCTTTTTGGCAATAATTATAGAAGCCATTTCTTCCGCCACCTTTGACACACCATAAAGGTTTGCCGGATTAAAGGAAGTTTTCTCATTAATTTTCCCTTTTACATCTCCATACTCAAAACATGATCCGGCTATAATAACTTTCGGTTCGGAACAGTATCTCCCGATGGCTTCCAAAAGAAAAACGGTGCTATTCACATTTGTTTCAAATAACAAACTCGGGGATTCATCTTTCAGTTGAACTCCGTAAGCCGCCAAATGATATACAATTGATGGTTTTACTTTCTTAATAAGACTGTAAACACTCCTTTTTTCTCTTAAATCAATTTCATGAAGAACTATTTTATTTTTTATTTCATTAAGGCGCCATAAATTATTTTTTTCTCTCACAACAACATGTACATCTGCGCTTAATTTAATAAGTTTTTTAACTATATGACTTCCGATAAAACCCGCAGCTCCCGTTACCAGTATTGGTCTTTCAACTCTCATATAAATTTAATTATCTTACCATTTTGAAGCTAAAAAATATTTCAGGTCATAAAATAAATCACCCATAAAAAGGCTCCTTTTAAATCTTCTGAAAATATAATTCACATTTAAGTAGTACTCACGAAATGCCTTGTAATAATACTCCTTAATCTCATCCCAATCCAAATTCTCATGCTTAAATATAGGTTTTTCTGTTTGGTGAACAATATAATCCTCATAATTTTCACTCAAAATCAGTCCTTTTCTTTTCAACTCATAGTAGTAAGGAGTTCCAGGGTAAGGAATTGTTATATTGAATTTTGCCATATCTAAAGGCAAACTTTTTGCGAATTTTATTGTATTTTCCATACTTTCTCTCGTTTCGCCTGAAAGCCCTAACATAAAAAAACCAAATGTATCCAATTTAGATTTTTTTGCAAGGTGAATAGCTTTTGAGATTTTTTCAAGGGTTATTTTCTTTTTTATTCTATCTAAAACCTTTTGATCTCCGCTTTCAATACCAAAAGCAATCTGCCAACATCCCGCCCTTTTAGCAAGATGAAAAAATTCTTCGTCAACAAAGTCAACACGTACCCCATTAATCAATGACCATGACACATTTAAATTTTTTCTTAATATTTCTTCGCAAACTTTTTTGGCGTTATCTATGTTTTGGGTAAAGCTATCATCTACAATATGAACTTCTTTAAATCCTATTCTTAATAAATATTCCAACTCCTCAACAACTCTTTTCGGTTCTTTAAATCTATGCCTGCTTCCAAAAGTTAATTTATTACAATAATTACATTGATAGGCACACCCCCTGCTTGTCTCAATTAATCCAACCGGATTTTTTCTACTCGAAAGTCGTGAATTTTTATAAACTGAAATATCAAACATCTCCCAATTTGGGAATGGCAATTTGTTAATATTAAGAAATTCTTTCCTTTTTTCATTTTCAACGATCACTCCATTTTCACGATATATTATACCTTGGATATTCTTTAACAGAGTTTCATTTAAGATTAACGGTAAGATGTAATCTCCCTCTCCAACCGCTGCAATATCGATTTCCTCAATCGGTCTAACAACATCGGGATTTGTCGTTATATGCACTCCGCCTACCACTGTTTGAATATTCTTATCAATACGTTTGACTATTTTTATTATTTCAATCATCACCTTAAAATCTGCCGATTTACTTGATGACACTACGACATCAGGTTTAAAAAGATTCAAGGTTTGAATCAATTTATCTTGGTAATCGGGAAATAACTCCATATCCAACGCCTTAGATACATGTTTTCCCTTTAAATGTCCCGCTAATGTAGCGAGAGTTAGATCCGGATAATCGGGGCTTCCAACCTTAACATTTGTGTTGAGATAAACTCGCCGTCTCGATGGAGGATGGATAAATAGTATTCTTGCCATTTCGGAAGGAATAAAAACTAAATAATTTTAAGTTAATCTTTTATTTCTGTACCGCTAAAATAATTATTCATTTTAAGAACTTGGTAAATATTATGAAGTCTTTCCTGTATATTTTTCTTGTAATTATATAAAACTGTTCCAGAGTATCCTTTAAAAAGAAGGTTTATGGAATAATAAATTGGATTTATTGGTAACCTTATTAACAACTTTACAAAAGGTAAAGGTAACCCTAAGAATACTGAAATCGCAAATATTTTATTTAACCGTTTTCGTTCTCTAATGTTAGAAATATTTAAAATTGTTTTCCCCTTTAAATAGTCGTCAGGTTGAATTTTTTGTATATCTTTATCCATTTGCCCCATTTTTTCTGCAAAATGGTATATCTTTGTGCCGAAATAGGGCTGTAACAATCTGGAATTGGGATAATTAACCTTACACTTTAAATTTAAACGGTATGTTTCCAAATCATCTTGCAAAGAGCTTCCTGGAATACCAAAAATATTTTCCGATAGAACTTTAATCCCCTTAGAACGAAAAAGCGTTACACCTTCCAAAATTTCATTATCAGACATATTCCGTTTCAATATTTCATTTCTTACACGAGAGTTACCTGCTTCAATTCCCACTTCAACAGTTACACAGTTAGCTTTTTTTAAATCATTAACCGTCTCATCAGACAACGGCTTAAGACGTGTTGAGCATGCAAAAGGCAAATTAACCTTTTTTGAATATTTTTCAGAGAATTCTTTAACCCATTCAGGGAAAAGTGTAAAATTATCATCCCTAAAATACACAAATTCCAAAGGATATTTTTCCTTCACCAAAATAATCTCGCTAATCACATTATCTACGCTTCTCCTTCGCAAAAGATTTCCCTTGCCTTTGTATAACATTTTATATTGATGGTTAAAACAATATGAACACTGGTAGGGACAACCTCTCATTGTTATAAAATTCTTCATTCTTCGTTTTCGAGCATAAGGGTAATTAGAGTAAATAATATCTCTATCTGGAAAAGGAAGATTATCTAAATTTTCAATTAAGTTATTTATAGGATTTTCAAATATCCTTCCTTCATACCTAACATGAAAATTGGGAGTAAGATGATAATCCTTTTGGGATTCATATCTATTAATAAAATCCACAACGGAATAATCCCCTTCACCTAAACAAATAGCATCTATCTCCTGATTTTCTTTTAAAAAAGCCGGCGTAAATGTCGGATGAGGGCCGCCAAATAAAGAAAAAATATTTCCCCATTTTTTCTTTAATAGTTTATTAAATTTTCTATAAAAGTTATGTTCTCCTGTTGTTATGCTATATCCTATTACCTGTGCGGGAAAATGCTCCAATTTTTTTTCAACCTCGGACATTCTTGGAGAACATATAGAAACCTCATGACCTGCTTGTTTTAATACGGCAGTTAAGGACATGATCCCAAGTGGATCTTGATCTTTTACATATTGTTCAGGGATATGGTTAACGAAAAGTATTTTCATTAAAACCTCTTTATTTGAAATTGCTTTGATTTTAAAATTCCCAGACGATTCAATGAAAAATGGATAATCAGTTTTAAGACACCAAGTCCATAAACCATACCATCTAAAAATGATACAGTCTTTGCGTTTGGATGATAACTGGTTGGAATTGGAATTTCTTTAATCCTGCAGCCTTCTTGAACAATTTGAAACATTATTTCCGAATCGAACAACCATGAATCGGAATTGAATAAGAATGGTATCCTTTCCAAAACCTCTGTTTTATATGCCCTGTAACCAGTGTGGAATTCGGAGATATTTGTGCCCAGAGCTAAATTTTCTAACATGGTAAGGAAACGATTAGAAATATATTTATAAACCGGCATACCTCCCTCAAGAGCTCCTCCACCTAAAATCCTCGACCCCAAAACCACATCAGCCTCGCCATTTATTATTGGAGATAATATTTCGGTAAGTAATGATGGGTCATATTGATTATCAGAATGTAACATTACTACTATATCAGCTTTATTTCCAAAAGAATATATATACGCGGTTTTCTGTGACTGTCCGTATCCACGATTGGAGTGATGTCTTATAACACGTAAACCTAATTTTTTAGCCACTTCAACTGTATTATCATTACTACCATTATCAACTACAACATATTCGCATTCAATATCTTTAGAAATTTTTGAAATTGTTTCGGCCAATGTTCTTGAGGTGTTATAAGTTGGTATGTAAATTAATATTTTCATATTTTTCCCTAAAACAAAAATCTTTCAAATTTTACCTTTATTTCCATATCTTCCATGGCGGTGTTCTTGAATTCCATAGAGATTCAAGCTCTATTTTATCCCTTAATGTATCCATGGGTTTCCAAAAACCTTTATGTTTAAAAGCTACCAACTCACTTTTCCTTGTCAGTTCTGCAAGAGTTTTCTTTTCAAGTATTGTATTGTCACCATCAATATAATCTAAAACACCCGGCTCCATAACAAAGAAACCAGCATTGACCCACACACTGTTGTCCGTCGGTTTTTCCTGAAAAACCTTTACAATATTTTTTTTATCAGTTTTTAAATTTCCAAACTTTCCCCTTGGCTGCGTGGAAGTTACCGTAACCAATTTTTTATGTGATTTGTGAAAAGATATAAGTCTATTTATATTAACATCAGCAACACCATCTCCGTAAGTTAACATAAAAGCATCATTATGGAGATATTTTTTAATTCTTTTAATTCTTCCCCCGGTCATTGTATCTTCGCCTGTATCAACCAATGTAACCTGCCATGGCTCAGTAGGATTATGATGGACATTGATTTTATCATTTTTAATGTCAATGGTAACATCACTTTGATGTAACAAATAATTTGAAAAATATTCTTTAATTACATACCCCTTATATCCCAGGCAAAGAATAAACTCATTGTAACCATAGTAAGAATATATTTTCATTATATGCCATAAAATGGGCTTACCTCCAATTTCAACTAAGGGCTTAGGTCTAAACTCTGTTTCCTCCCTGAGTCTTGTCCCTAAACCACCGCATAGAATTACTACTTTCATAAAAAATACCTCTCTTTCTATTTTTACCTTTCAGTTAAAAAATAAAACAGAAGAAAATGTAGGCGTTAATTTTTTATTTTACGACACATTACTATCAATTCTCCTCTGAGTATATAAGAATAATCCAATATCTCAAAACCAAAACTATCCAGTTTCTTAAAAAGTGATTCTCTTGTGTATTTAGATATATGCCCCTCTGTATAGCTGTTAGGGAATATTTTCCCGTGTATCCATTCAAAAATATGCCACCAAATTTTCCCGTAATCAGGAGTCCCTATAATCAATGTCCCCCCATCAAGCAATACCCTGTTTAAGTTTTTGAATATCTCGTCTTTAAAAGGTACATGTTCTATTACCTGAGAACAGACAACAGTCTGGAAGCTTTTTTCTTTTATAGATAAATTCAAGATAGAACCTACAAATACTAAGTTATCAATCTTTTTTAAATTTCTTATTTTATTGATAGATATATCCATCCCCACAATTTGGGGAAAAGACTTCATCAAATAACCAGTCCCACAACCTATATCAATTATACTGCTTGAATAATCTAAATACTCGGTTATAATTCGAAACCGTTTTCTCTGCCAGTAACGCTGGAGTGGAATTAGACTGTTAAATGCAAGTTCATCATAGTCAGCAGTTTCTGGAGAGTATCTTAAACAAAACATGCTATAGAGATTTTTTAAATAACTTATACCAAACGCCAGCAACCTGATATTAGATGAGCCATGCAGCCGTGGTTTGTATTTAAATGGAATTTCTAATATCCTCCATCCTCTTGAATATATCTTGATTATTATTTCTTCAATCACCTCAAAATTTGTTGAGGTAATGTTTATTGCCTCAAGAACATTTCTATTGTAAAGTTTAAATCCTGTAGAGAAATCTTTAAAGGGTAGAGATAAAATTTTCCCATATATCAAATTCAAAATAATACTAAGTGTCTTTCTCCAATGTGGCATATATGCCTTGCCACCCAAAACATACCGTGATGCTATAACAACATCTGCATTTTTTCTGTGCCTCCACAATGTAGATACGAAGACAGGGTCATGAGAAAAGTCAGCATCCATCGTAATAATATATTCTCCTTTTGCCTCACTAAATCCAGTTGTTATGGCATTTGCAAATCCCTTTTTACTTTGAAATAAGATTTTTACACAGTTATCTTCAAGGCCCTTTACCTCTCGATTATTTTTATCTGCCTCGATAATCAATATCTCGCTTCTTATCCTTATGCTCTCAACAACCCTCTTTAAAGCAGGTATTAGTTTGGATAGATTTTTATACTCATTCATTGATGGGATAACTATAGACAGGTCTATAGGATTCTTTGGCAAGTCAACCATTATTTAAATATTCCTTTCAAAAATGAAAATATTTTTAATTTCTTTTAGCTTGAATTTGAATTGTTTATTCATGAACAACTTAAGTGTTATTTGTATCGCAAAGGTTAGAATCAACAGTTTTCATAACAGTATGCAAAAATTAAGACTTAAGTTTCAATACGGTTAACCCGCCTTTGAATTTTCTAACGAATTCGGACCAGCTTGACAATCCCTTTAATTCATTCCATATAATTCTTGGTCTAAAGTAAAAACGTTTATATGCATTATTGGCAATTTCAAACATTCTATCTCTTGGAACTTTCTCTTCCCAAAGCAAAGAAAAATCATCATGTGGATTCTCAGCATATTCCGCCCAATAATCTTTTTTAAAAAATTTAGTTTCCAAACCGTTTTGATAAATTTCTGATCCTGGATATGGAGCAAATATATGGAACTCCGCATGGTGAAGTTTTAATTTTAGAGAAAATTTTACTATTTCTTCAGCATCTTCTTCATCTTCACCGGGAGTAAAGAGGATAAAATTACCAACACAGAGAATTCCATATTTATAAATTAAATCAGTGGACTGAATAATCTCCTTAATAGTAATCCCCTTTTTAAGTTTCTTTAAACTTTCATCAGTTGCCTTCTCTATTCCAAGCTGAATCCTTTCGCAACCTGCTTCTTTTAACCTTTTTACAACTTCTTCATGCTTAAGACTATTGACTCGTCCCCTAAAAGACCATGTTATTTTTTTATGCAGCTTTCTTTTAATAATCTCATCGCAAACTTCCATTACCCTGTTTTTATTCAAATTAAATAAATCATCAAAAAAAAATATTTCCGTAACCCCATGGCTCAACACATACTCCATTTCATCCACAATATTTTGCGCTGACCTAAAACGATAGGTTTTATCAGGAGAATTACAAAAGGTACACTTAAATGGGCAGCCCCTGGCTGTTGCAATTGTCGTCATCAGCTTTTTTTTACCAAGAATACAAAAATATAATTCCTTTTTTATAAGAGTTATATCAGGAAAAGGGAGGGAATTCAAATCCATGACCCTGGCATATCCATTTTGATAAACCTGTCCATCGGAAGATTGAAAAACCATTCCCTCAACCTTCTTCAGTTCATTCTCTCGTTCCTTATCTGAAAGTTTTTTATTTAATATGGTAATAAGCTCAAAAAAGGCTTTTTCCCCATCTCCGTTAATGGCAAAATCGACCTCTTTGATTTTTATTGCCTCTTTGGGGTAAAGGGAAAGATGAGGTCCTCCCATGACCGTAATACAACTTGGCAAAATTTCTTTAACAATTTTCAACTCATCAACAACTGTTTTTAAGGTATTTGTAAATGTAGTTATGCCAAAAATATCAGGATTTATCTCTTTTATTCTTTCCTTAATATCTTTCAACCTCAATTTCTCGCTATCAGGGTCAAGAATGTAAACCTCGTGTTCCGAATTTTTCTTAAGATAAGCAGCTACATACAAAATTCCAAGAGGCGGATAAATCCCCATACCATGAGCAATGTCTTTCTCCTTTTCCAATGTCAACGCCTCTCTATCAGGAGGAACTGTCAGCAAAATTTTCATTTTCCTTTTTTAAACCCTTTTTCATTTTAAATTGAAGCCCTTTTTTAAGATGCCTCATAAATAACTATTTTTTTATTTTTTACACTAAAAACCTTTAAAACGCTGTAAATTATTTTTTCCTTAAATGGGTATAGTTCTTTATTTTTCACTATCAAAACAGGATCGCCATCTTTAGTATTTCTAAAAAATTCCAAATTTTTTAGATTGTCCTTCCTGACTTTCCTCCTGGAATAATACTGTAGATATAATTTTTCGTCATACCATTCCTTTTGTATAACAATCATATCCGATGGTAAGGTATTAGCCTTAATCCATTCCCCAATATTTTTCATTTCCCTTGGTATATTTTCCGATAGTGGCTTAATATAGACATAAAATATAATGGCAAGGGGTAATATCGTTAAAACGAGTGGTAAGTATGCAAACTTTAAAAGTCTCTGCTCTCTAATAGCATCCTGTGTTTTCTTTATGCCATATGCAGCCCAAGTTAGTACTATTGGGACAATTGGTGTCAATAGTTTAGTTTGGACATAATAAATTATCGTCAATAAAAAAACAAATGACATAACAACTGAAATAAATAAAATTGCTACCTTCAATTGCTCATCATTATTTAATAACTCAATAAGAGCCAATCCGCAAAATGGGTATAGGAAAAATGGTATTAGAAGAGTTGATGGAAGCACATCCAAAAGATTTTTAAAATTTTTTATTATTCTTGAAATATATGCCTTCGGATTTTTTTTTATAGCATTAAATATGCTGTTATTATTCTCCTCAGCACTGCCATATATTTTATATCCGTATTCTACCAGAGCATCAGTATCTCCTTTTACATTATCAACTACACCCTGGCCTGTTGTAAAGACATAATATTTATAATTTCTATCGCCTCCGAAAGACAATTGCCCTGTGGAATTATAAACATACAGTATATGGGGGATAAAGCAAATCAAAAAACCTCCAATAAAAATTATAAATATTTTAAATCCATGCTTCTTTTGTAACTTTTTCTCGAAAAGTAACATTAATATAATTACCAAGCAGATTACCAAAAAAACGATTAGCCCTTCACCTCTTGCAAGATAGGTCATCCCCAAAAAGAAACCGCCTAATGCGTAATTTGCTGTTTTTTTGTCCAAATATGCAATCAAAATAAAATATAAACTAAGATAAAGAAAGAAATTAAATATTACATGCCGTAATGAATAGTAAATTGTTATGGATAGTGCCGGAATAAAAATTAATAATAAAGAACTAATAATAGCCGTCTCTTTACCATATACCCTAAGCGAAATTAAAAAGACTGGAATTATCAATGCCGCACTAAAAATGACATAACATATAGCAGGGACTCTATCCAGATTCCCCGTAAGAATGTAAATAATTCCACTGATAAGAGGATAAAGAGGCGTATGATTTTTGTAGTTTTCCGTTAACTCTTTATCCGCCTCTGTCATTTCTTCAGGTGAAACTATTTCCCTTGCAAAATTCAAGAATCCAGCATCCTGCGGACTAATGAAATCAATCTTATTAATAAAGAATCCTTGGACTAAAATATCTATGAAAAGCAACACAACTGCAATAACTATAACCTTATTAGTTTCTAATAAATTTTTATCTTGAGAATTTATAGACACCATTGCCTTATTCACTCACTCTTTCTACTTTTTGTGTTCTATCTTTTCGATATGCAACGTTGACATCAGCTAATACGGCTGTGGTTAATTCCTCTTTCTTTATGTAATCCAGCAATTCAAGAAACAGCGTACGTATTCCACGATCTGGACGACGCAACCTTAGTAACTGCTCATAATTATGATAGTAGGGCTTGCTTTCCAAATATTGAGTTTCAGTTGAAACATTGAGGAAAATCATATTAGGATGAAAATCAAATACCTTCATCCCTGGTTGCTCCATGTGAAGTCCTTCTATATTAAATCCTGTCTCTTGGTTCATGATATCAACATGATCCATATAATAAATTGGTATCTCGAGGATATCGTTTTCTTTCCAAACCGGTTTCAAATCTTTTGACATTGGTAAAAAACAAGAGCTGTCATATTTTAATCCAGCTTTTTGATAAATTGATAGGAGGGCGGAATCAAAAAATTGACAATGACCTCGAACACCTACAGCTTCCGGGCAAAAGCTTTTATTTTTTTGTATTACATACTGATAAATTTCCTTATCCGTCCAATCACATAACTCACTACCTATTTCCTTATAAAGTTTTTTCAAAATATCTCCATCACGACGAAAATTCGGATGAAGAGCCCTTTCGTGGCCATTCACATTAATATCGGGATGAGTACAAAAGAAAGTTGCTTGCAAATTTCTCTCATCTAACAACGCTACAGTATCCTGAAGGACCGCGGGAGATGCCCACTCAACATCTACAGTTAAGCAAACCGTTTTAGTGAGGTCTTCGTTAAGCAAAGAGGAATTCATTTTTATGTGAATATCTGTCTTAATTAAGACGAATAGAAATTAAGTTTTGATATTATGACTTTCATATACCTTTCAATATTATTGGCCGAAAAATGGACTTAATTTTGTTTATCTCCGTTAAATCAAAAAATCTTAAAATGTACAATATATAAAAAAAGAGCATAAACAAAACAAGGTTCCCAAAAATACCAGCAAGCATAACATAATTGAATATTTTGTAATAATGCATAAAATAAATAAAAAAAGCTACTGCGGTAATTTTAAACAATCGTATCATTTCATAAGAAATATAAAAATGTTTTTGTGACACCACATAAGTACCAATTACAACGACACAATAAGTAAAGAGGGTGGAGAGCGCGGCTCCCATATAACCAAATTTCGGTATCAAGATAATGTTTAAAATGATATTTATAAAAGCAGAAATTCCTATTATTATTGGTTGGCTCTTGATTTTTTTTGTTACCATGAGGCCACAAAAGAGAAAAACATAAACGCCATATAAAAGATATGATAGAGACACTATAGGTACCATTCTATAAGACTCCACATATTTCCCAACAGATACAACCGTCACAATCTCTTCACTGAAGATAGAAATAAATAACACCAATGAAGATACAACTAAGAAAAAATAAGTCATCATTCTTGATAGAATTTCCTTGGCATTATCTTCCTTAACAATTGAAAATAATATAGGGTTCCACCCACCCAGAAGTGATATCACAAAAATATACACTATTTGGGCTATTTTGTATCCAAATGAATAAATACCTACTTCCTCCAAAGTAGAAAAATAATTTAATAAATACCTGTCAGAAAAATTAATCACCCAGACAAAAATAATAGTTGGAAAATAAGTCAAACCATATGCCAGCATTTTTTTGATCTGAGCTAATGAAAACTTAAAAATGAAATCATTATGTGTTAATAAAAACACAACAACCAACGCCGCGGCAGAAGAGATAATTTGAGCTTTATACAACCCAAACAAACTTTCTTTAAGGAATATCAAGAATAATAATGAAAAAATAAGAAGCGAAGAAACCCTAAGAAAGGAGATAAACATAAAAGCAAAGGCTTTTTGCTTTAACCTTACAATAGACAAAGGCACACCTGTTAATAGATTAATATAAGTAATAATAAGCATGAGACGGACTATATCAGAATATTCATTATCTCCTTTAAAAAGTAATGCTGAAATTCCTCCGGAAAAGAAAAATAAAATAATTGTACTTATCGAAGAAAATAGAAAATAAAATATTAAAATTGTCGAGGCTATGAGTTTGCGGTCCAGTTCTTCCGCTTCCGAGTAGTCAAAATAATGACTATTCAGAGACCCTATTAGTCCCATATCATAAATAATACCTAAAATAGCGCCTGATATGTTAATTGTTGTAAATACACCAAATTCTTCAGGAGAGAGATATTTGGCATAAATCGGCAACAATAATAAGCCAGCCAAATTAACAAGGCTGTTGCTTATTCCATAAAGAACCGAGTGGTTAACAGCTTTTTTTAAATAATCAAACATTAGAATAAGGAAGATTTTGGAGAGTAGCAGTTTCTAATTGCGAGGCTGTCCAAATCGTTGTCTCAATCTCTCTCTCAGTTCTTGCTTGTTTCTGAATGAGGCTTTCCTGTGCCGCTTTCCCATGACAATATCCACAGTGCGTTGCATGTCGGTTCCTTCAGCAATCTGAATCATGGCATCATACACAAGCCTGACCGACAAGCGATCAAGCACTTCTTTGATCTCATCCAAATACACTTCGAATTTATCTCCATATTTCGTGTAGTCATACTTCAGGGGTATCAGTTCTTCAAGCAATATTTTACCCGCATCAACGGCTTCAATCACTTGGTGTATAACAACGCCAAGTTCCTTTTCATCATTAAAAAGGGACCAAAATACCGTATCGCCTCCACGATATTCAGGGATTTTTCCCTGGTGAACGTTAATCATACCTCGTGACGTTGAATTTAAAATATTTGGTTTGAGAATGCTAGTGCCAATAACAACACCCAAGTCGGCATTAAAAGTTTTGATTTGGTGAGCCGCATTCTCTGTATTAATATCATCTACAGCAACAAACGGTATTTTCTCCTCTTCCGTAAAAGCATGAATTTTACCAAGTGAAGATGGCTGTACTACTTTCCCGTTTCTCGACGAACCGGGGAAAAGCCTTCGAATAATATACAGCAAAGTTTCTAAAGGGCCGCTGTAATAAAGATGTCTCCTAATAAGTTGCAACACTGACCTTTTGGGTTGTGATTTTTTTTTGTCATAGATGATACCGGCAACATTTATTCTCGGATCATCTGCCACCCTTTTAATGAGCGGTAAACAAATATCGTTTTCTCCGGTAAGAATGATTACTGTTAAAGGTGTCTGCATAGAATTATATTTGTATTTAAAATCTTGATCTTAAAAAAATTCGGCTGGACGTGAAAAGAGTAAAGCTTAATTCTCATAATCAAAAATGTTATTACGTAAATTGTATTAACTCAATAAATGCGCCATCCATCAATTGAAAGAGTTCTACCTTCAATTTCCTATTATTAATATTAAAATGCATAATTCCCGTAGATGATATAAACGGGTATGATAAAAGGGAAAAACGATCATTAGCTAAATTCGATGATAAAAAAGATAGTATGTTAAAGCCCATATCATCTAAATATATTTTATCGCTTTTCTTGTTTGCATCCTCCCACAGCACCAGTTTCAATGACCAATTGTCCACAGGCCCCTTGTATTCTAAACATGTTGCTTTGCAAGAATCGCTTAATAATAGTGATTTATTTACCTTCAGGTTTAATGCCTCATGGAAGAAAAACTGTGCCATTTCTAAATTACTAACCTGGCATGATATCGCCTCAATTCCACGTCTGGATTCGTCATTATTTGCATAGCTGATTATTTGATGCTGTCCCTGCATGTAATAGTGTTCAGAATTTAAAGCATTAAAAGATTTACTCCATAGAAGGTCCAATATAGCCGAGTTAGCATTAGGAAACTTTTTATTAACTTTGCCTCGAAATAATATTGAGTAAGGATTAAATTCTCCTGCGTGAGAGTTATTATATTGAGATATTTCTAAAAACGGTCCTGAATCTGAAGTAAAAAAAGCCATGCTTTGTTTTTCTTGATATTTCCTCAAGTAAGATTTTTTTTCATGATGAACAGGTATTTTGTGTTGAGAGAATTTTAATTTGTAGCCAAGCTCCTCAACCTGCTTCACATCACTTTCAAAGTCACAAGAACTCAGGACAATATGACTGCAACCAATAATCAATAAATTAAAATGATAGCCTATGATTATTCAAAGAATCATGGCTGAAATAAATAAGATTAAATATTTATATGGGATTAGGGCTCACAGAAAAATATTTTCAAAGAAATACCAATCGAATGGAGTATTAATTTTTGAAACGAGATAAGGGCGACTCGCTAAACAAAATGCACATTATGTTTTTAAGTATTCGTCTCGCAGTTTACTTTTTTTTATTTTACCCGATGAGTTTCTGGGAAAATCATTAACTTGAATAATGCTTGTCGGCACAGAGTATGTATTTAGCTTCTTGCGACATAGCTCTAATATAGAAGATGATTCTTCTTCTATCCTGTAGCCGGGCAAAAGTTTTACAGCCGCTATTATCTTTTCTCCATAAAATTCGTGTTGAATTCCAAACACGGCAACTTCTTCAACTTTTGAGTGTTGCAGAATAACCTCTTCAATACTTTTGGGGCTAATATTTAAACCACCCCTGATAATAATATCCTTGGTCCTTCCACTTATGTGTAAGTTTTCATTTTCATCGAGATAACCCATATCACCAGTATCAAAATAATCTATTTCATCTCTAAGAGAGTCATTCATATAGCCCAAGCACTGCCATGGGGTTTTAACAAATATTTCTCCTTCACCGTTAGAGGCATCGGCTTTTTTATTTTTTACTTTTATTTCAACACAGGGGAGCAATTTCCCAACCGAAGGATTATCTTCCTTAGAGGGTATTTCAGAACTTATTAACAAAAGTTCTGACAATCCATAGCTTTCGAAAATCCTTACGCCATACTTATTCTGAAATTCATTCCTAACCTTTACAGGCAAAGGAGCGGTCCCTACGCAAAATGTAACCTTTTGGTTTTTGCAATAATCAATGCCTTTAGGATCCTTGTCTACCCTATTCAAAGCTGATAACATTGATGGCGCTAACCAAAATGTATTTATTTGGTGGCGTAATACAGGAGACCAAAAATCAATAATCGTATTACTATCAAAAATTGGGCGTAAAACAACAGAACCTTCAGCAAGAAATGGACTCACCAATGTATTCAAAAAGCCAGTACTGTATGCCATTGGCCAAATATGTAAAAATCGATTTTCACGCCCAAACCCCATTGCCTTATTAAAACTTTCAGCGTTTCCAAACCAGTTTTCAATAGAGTGAATAATTCCTTTAGGCATACTCGTTGTTCCAGATGTAAATGTTATGCTGAACATACTATTATCACTATTTCTATCATGCAAAGCAACAGGTTCCAAATCAAGCAATGAAACATGATCATCCTCTTCCGGATGATTAAATTCTTCATGCCGCATAAGAATCATTATACTTTTACAGTTAATAGATGAAGACACGTTCATTACCACCGAACGAGTACATAGCGAATAAACAAGAAGTTTAATAGTGTTACTGTTGAGTATATGCTTAATTTCATCCGCGTGAATGTTTAGATTTATTGGAAGAATTACGCATCCCTTATAGATACATGCAAAATAAAGAGCGGCAAACTCGGTAGAATTTGTTAAAACAGCAGCAACTATATCACCTTTCCTGACATTAAACTGTTCTAAAAGTGATACGGAATGGCCAATTAACCGGTAAAAATCTCCATAGGTAATGGTGGAGCATCCATAAGAATCCTCAATTATAAATATACGGTTTTCATTTTTTTTAAATATATCTTGAATTTTTCTAATCATCTTCTTATTTTAATAGTTTTTAAAGAGGGCTGATGAATTCTTTAGAAAATTATCTATATTGATATTATTATTTTTAATATTCTCTAATAAATGAATAATGAATTCTTCATTCGGTTGTTTTGTGTTGTCACCTGTTATATAAATATTTACCAGTGGATCAAGTAATTCTAACTCAATATCATCTAAAGGGTTTTCTAAATATTTTTTAAAACTAATTGCCCTTTCAGTTTTTGCCATACCTTCGATTTTATCTATATCCCAATCCAATAATAACAAAAGACATTTAGCAAATTGTTCCATATATTTACCTTCTTCATAGGCTTCTTGAATAAACCTTACAACGCTTTCTTTTTCATTAGACCTATACCCGGAAAAATCGAGAAACAATGATTTTGTAAAGCCCAGCAACTTCAATGCATATACAATTTCTACAACCGACAAAGAACCCCTGTCTAACCTTTCTAAAAGATAACCTGCAAGAGAAGCAGCACCTGCTGGTTCTGGCTTGACAGCGTGTTTAGCTATAAATAACACCTGTTGATATTCAGTCAGAGTATTAAATTTATCTGACCGAACGACCCGGTAAAAATCTTCGCCATAAATCAGCGCTTGCGCTACAGGGTTGATAGTATGCGTAGCAGGGTGAAATGTCTTTTTCCCTTTGAATGGTCCGTTGTTATTCATGCTATCAAGCAGGATTTCATAACATCGATTACCATTTGCATAGGAGCTAGAACCGAGACCTACAAATGCCGTGCCTCTACCCGATAGATGACGTTCCACGGTTACTCCTAATAACTGAGCTAAAGATTGCAAATTAGCTATATCGAAAACCCCATGAATTCTTGTTTGCATATCTCTACCGATTTTTTTCTCATCAATATATAGTTTTATATTCGGGAAGTATTTTGCGAACTCTTCTCTAATATGATCTGATAAAATTTCTGATGACCGTAATATCATGTCTCCTATCACTGCCGCAGCCAAAGCTGCTCCAATGGAAGCTTGGTTCCATGTGCTTAATGCCTGGCATTTATCGCAAATCAACATTTCTTCAAGCAATAGAAAATACGCAACTACCAGTCCATACAAACCTCCTTCGACCCCTCTCCATACGAGAATCTTGCCATCTGCAATATCGCAATTCAGACTTTTCAAAGTTTGTAAGACTTTTTCATTTTTAATTAATTGTTCATAGTCCATCCCTAATTGTTTAGATAGGTCATCTATAGAAAATGAAAGTAAATTTTGCATTTCATCCTTAGACTGAGGATTTGTTGGGAAAAAATAGCCCCCATCCTGAAGAGCATCTTTCAACGCACCCGGATCTCTTTGCTTCCTGTTAATATAAGTATGAAGCACCGTTAAAGGAGGGTCTTCATCTGCAAGGCTTCTTAAGGTTTCCGATTTCTCGCTATTCATGAAGTCAGCTTTTTCATCCGGGCACCAGATTATAAGCCATCCTTCATCATGGTTAAGCATCGTATATTCTTTATTATGAAAAAGGAATTTAGTATTTTGCATGCATCTTAGAACTTGATGCAGTGAGATGCCCATATTAGATGAAGTGGAACAAACAATAGGTTTTTTAGCAAACGCCTTCCATATCGCCACATAATATGCATCGAGCCTGTCTAACTTTTCATTTGAAAACGTGTTAATCTCATCTTCTGAGAATGTTTTAACAAATACACCTGTTTTTTTATTATAAGATTTCCTGCTATGCAGAAAATCTCTTTTAATATCTCTTTGTCGTTCAATGTTTTCTGCCCTTATGGATTTAAGTTCTCTCAGGCCGTGCTCCGCCATAAGACCTATAGCATTAAATCCTTTAACACAACTATCAAATCTTTTCCATCCACGCAAAAAGCGAATTCTTCTTCCCAAGAGGAACTGACATATTGGAGCAAAATATAGCAAATTATCATGATCATCAGAGTACGGGAGGTTTTCTTTCGAGTTTATTTTTGGAAGTTGTATTCCCAGTGATATTGCCATACGCATAGTAAACAGAGATAATTCTATTATATCATTAGAATCATGCTCCTTTCCTTCAGCAATATGAACATGGCCATCATTTATAAAGATATTGGCAATTTCTTCTATAGGAGTATGAATATAATTCAATTTATTATTTATTTTCATTTTTCCTCTAAATAAACGGTCATTTATCCCACATTTATTGCCTCGATAATTCTTCTAAGTCCACATACATAAGAAGCATTACGTAAAGAAACCGAGGTTTCTTGAGCTAAATTATAAATATATTCACTTTGTGTAAGCATATATTTTTCGAGCAACTTATTTATATAGTCCTCATCCCAGGCAATGCCCTGCCGGTTTTGAAACCACTCAAAACTACTTACCACAAGACCACCCGCATTTGAAAGAATATCCGGGATGATAATAATGCCGTTTTCTTCCAGAGTTTTTTCCGCCTCGAATGATACAGGCCCATTAGCTAATTCGAAAATAAACTTTGCTTTAATTTTTTCCGCATTAATATTATTTATCTGATTTCCTAATGCAGCTGGGGCTAAGACATCTACATCTAATGACAGCAAGTTGTCTCTTTCCAAAATTTCGTATGCATTACCTGATTTTATATCACTCATTTTAGAAAAGTTTGTTCCTCGCTGTTTCTCCTCCACTATCTTAGGAATATCTAATCCTTTCTCACAATATATAGCGGCGTTAGAGTCACTAACAGCCACAACCTTATGTCCTTTTCGATAAAGCTCAAGAGCAAAAGTTGAGCCTACATTACCAAAACCATGGATAGCTATAGTAAAAATACTCTGCTCATTTATCAGTTTTTTTATAAGATACTCAAAAACTATAATTGCCCCTTTCCCTGTCGCAGCCTTTCTTCCCAAACTGCCTCCAAGACTTATTGGTTTTCCATTTATTGCGCAAGGGGTGATTTCTCTCCTAAGAGTATTATATTGATCATACATCCATGACATTACTTTCTCATTTGTCCCCATATCAGGAGACAATATGTCCCTGTCCGGCCCAACCAAATCAAATACAGCATTAACATAAGAACGGCTTAAACCTTCAAGTTCATTCACTGACAGATTTTTCGGGTCAATCTTTACACCTCCACTTGAGCCTCCAAAAGGAAGATTCATAACTGCACATTTCAATGTCAGGCGAAATGCAAGAGAGAATAGATTTTCTCTATTAATGCTTTCATGATACCGGATACCACCTTTTGTAGGACCTCGATGATCATTATGTCTAATTCGAAATCCCTGAAACAACTCAAGACTGCCATTATCTTTTCTAACTGGAACGCTCACTTCCAATATGCTTTTTGGACTCAACAAAATTTGCAAAGTCTCTTGCGGCACATCAATAAATTCCAATGCTTCTTTAATTCGCCCTTGCAGGTCCCCGAGTTTCGATAGGTTCATATTTATAAAAAATGCCTCTTAATAAGTTCTGTTTATATGTAACTGTGAAACTGGTAAATTATACAAAATGAAATTTAGAAATACTACTATTAACACCGAGAGTTTGAGCTTATTAACTATTTAGTCCTCTTTTTAAAAGAACGCACTGTTTCAAATACTCTTCTTGAAATCATTTTATCTCTTATCCACGCTTTTTCAGAATCTATATTTTTGGTTACCACGGATCCAATTGTTATGAAAACCTTATTTCCTATATGCAGATTATTTGAAATAGTTGCATTGGGTCCAATATAAACATCATCTCCAATTACAGTGCTGCCTGCAATTACTACTCCACCAGTGATAAAACACCTTTTCCCTATAAAAACCTGGTGACCAATTAATACAAGACTATCAACAACAGTTTCTTCTCCTAAAAAAGTCGCATTCTTAAAAACACTCCGCTGAATACATGAATTGGAAGATATTATAACACCATTACTCAATAACACTCCACCTGCCTGTTCCACTCGAAAAAAAGAATTGTCATGCTCCCTTATATTCTCATTTCCTATCGCACCAATAGTCGATCCTGCCCTGACTGTTACATCCTTACCGGTTGTTGTCCCCTCAAGAATAGAAACACCTGACTCTATAATGCAGCCGTGGCCAATACGTACATTCTTTGTCGCAACATATGCATTTTGATGTACAATTGCACTATCAGAAATTTCCGTATCAAATGGCGTGCAGTAAAAATCGGTATTTTTTGACAAATAATTATGAAACTTAAAGAAAGCTATTTTGGGATTATCTGCAACGGCAAGACCAATATTTTTTGGAATTTTTTCAGCTATTTCCTTCCTTGTAATTACACATGAGACAGTCGGATGGTCAATGGCAGTGGACAAATAATTTATATCCTCAAGAAATATTAGCAAACGGTCTTGGGTGTTAGAAAAGTTTCCTAAATTTTCAAATTCTCCATTTCGAATTAATTCGATTCCAAAATAATTTATTGGAATTTCTCTAAGCTGCATATGCCAAAGTTAACTAAAAAAAGTTCATACTTTTAATTTGATTTTGTTCAGGATAATTTCTGATAGCCCTAAAATCGTCCGAAACTCTTTTGACTGCAGGTCTTCTTGCGTAAAAGAAATCTTAAACTCGTCTTCTAAATAAACAATCAAACCTACAATCGCAAAAGAATCAAGCAAACCATTTTCAATATAATCCATTTTAAGTTGTTCTTGAGGTAATTCACCCATTTTTATATTTTCTTGAATAAAATACTTTAGAACTTTAGAAGAGATTGTGTTAATTGTCTCTGGCATTTGTCACCTTTATTTCCTTTCTTATAAAAATAATCCGAAAAAAATAATGGGGGGTAATTTAAATAAATCGGGTAAAAGTATTTTGCGCTAAAAATGAATGTATTGCCACGGACTTGCAGTCTCCAAACCTTTTTTATCAATATCTAATGCCATGAATTCGAAAATTTGCCACAATGGAAATTGTTGAGCAAAGTAATAAGCCCTGGAATTCACTGCCTCAAAAGAAGGGTCTACTGACATTTCATCCATCCATGAAACTACAAAACCTGCCTTCGTAAATGTATTAATTAATTGGCTCATATTTGCCGTAACACCAAAGAACCTATTGCGATATTCCGTTAGCACTGTAAAAGGTCTGTTATTATCTCCAAGCCATGGCAACAACCAAAATATACAATGTGGTTCTACGCTGATAAAAATGCCATTAGGTTTAAGTATTCTTCGCACATTATTCAAAAGACTTCCAATATCTGCTTTTTGTCTCGGGTCAAATGGAACAAAGTAAAATAGCAATGCATCACTCATAAAAACATAGTCAACACTATTACTGGGGATACGATCCATCGCACCAGATGTGATAACATTCATAACTTCATATCGTGCACCGCCTGGAAATTTACTTTTAGCCAAATTTATGTATTCTTCATTCGGGTCCACACCAAGAACTGATGCCCCTGTTTCTGCTATTAAATTTGTATAATAACCAATGCCACAGCCAATATCAAGCACCCTGTCACTGTTACAAAACCTCTTTTTAATATAATCCTTTAAATAGTATTCCTGGACAGCCTTGTATAGATTATTATTTATTCCTTTTAAATCTTTACTAAACTTTTGTTGAAGCCACCATTTAGAAGCTTCCTTTCGTTGAACGAGTAATAATTCCGTGCCAAGCTGTTGGTGAAAATTCCCAAAATGCTTACCATCAAGAATAGATTCTTTTAGAGAAAATTTTTTACGATATTCATTTTCATTTTCAACTAACAAATAATGCTTTTTTAAGCGTTCTAACAAATCGATAAGCTTCAACTTCTCCTCTTGTGGCCAATCTGTTTCGTTTCTCTTGTACCGTGTGGGATCGGCGAGCAGACCTTCATTGTTTGAAAACCATTCTACTTCCCACACACTGAAAAAATTCTCTTTATATTTTGTTTCCATATCTTCTAATTGATTTTTTTCCGCTTCTCTTATAACTTCCAAAACAGCGCTTTCAACCGCAAGAGAAGTACGTGAAAATAAATTCATAAGAAGCCATGCTTTTTTTGCTTCAGGTAATGCGATAACATCTAAAGGTACTTTATACATCATATCTTGTAGAAATATGAATTGTAAAAAAATTCATTATAGTTTTTAATAATTTTAAATAGGGAAAAGTAAATCGAACTAAAAAACCGTATGTCTTTTCTATTCCTCATCCTCAACGGCTATACAACGAACAGGAGAACCGTCTCCTTCTAAAATTTTCAGGGGGAGGACAATTAAATCAACTTTATCTTTATTTAATGATTTTAGGTTATGAAGGTATTCTACCAATATCACACCTCCACCAAGTAAAACTTTGTGAACAGGGGAATCTTCTTTTGTATTTTTGTCAGGAAAAGGGTTATCCGGTTGAGGCGTATCCATGGCAAGGAGTTTCAAATCCTTATCTAAAAGCCATTTCGCTGATTCTATCGAGAGGTATGGATGGTCCGTGTAATATTTCATGGAGTTAATATGATGGCACCAATTAAACTTCAAAACTAATCGTTCCGGGTTATCATTTCCTATCAACTTTTCAAAATCAGAAATCTCAAGCTTCCTTTTTTCACCACACCAAGTCAAATCAATTACTTGAGCTGGACCTACGAGAGTTTCTAATAGAATTTTATCAACTGTAATGCCATTCTCTATGAAGTGACGCGGCGCATCTAAATGAGTTCCTGTATGTGTCCCTACGATAAGTTTTCGCGTTTCTCTACCCTCAATTCCATGACGCCCCAGAATTGAAACTTCCACAACCGGATGCCAATGTTTAGGATAGGTTGTCATCCCTTCCATAATAGGAAAAGTTAGGTCTACTATTCTTTTTTTCATATCTCACTCTTGAATATAGAACATTTTTCTAACAATGTTACATACGAGAAGTTCTAAAATTACTAATTTTTATTCAATACATCTTGGTAAAGGTTAACATATTTATCTGCTATTTTACTCCAGCTAAAATACTTCAAAATATATTCTCGTGATTTTTTTCCTACTTCCTTTCTCTTATTATTATCATTTGCTAATCTATTCATTTCTGATGCTATTTCATCCGGGCTTGAAACATTTATAACAGGTGGAAACTCTTCGTAATAATTCTCCCAGTTTTTTATATGTATAAATGTCGGAATGCCAATAGACATAGATTCTAAAGCTAATTGCCCCATTCCCCCCGGAACCACAAATTGGTCTAATACAATATCTGAAATACTGTAATACTCAATTAATTTATTTTTATTCATCGGTTTTAGCCACAGGATATTTTTTTGCAACCCTAGTTCATTAATCATTTTTTTGCTCTTTTGTACATCACTTCCTTTTTCTATGAAAATAAACAACACTTTATTCTTAGTCAGGTTTAAAAACTTACTAATAGCCAAAATCAATCTATCATTCCCCTTATTTAAATTAGTTGTTTTTGACCACTCATGCCTGCTTGGGTGAAAAAAGATAAGTTCCATTTCATATTTTTCTTTAATATCCTTCCATAATGAAGTATCAGCCTTCTTATATTTTTCCGTATCTACCCCCCAATATTGATAAGCCCACTTTTTAGTGGGTACACCTATTTTTTTGATGGTTTCTATTTGATAGGGACCTATTAGAACTTTCGACGCCCTTTTAATCCCTCTTCGCATGAAATAAGACAATATTCGACGCTTCAACGGTTTTTTAAAAAACGGCATATAGTCCAAATCAAAACCATAGCTTTGAAATATATATGGTTTTTTAGTAAAACTCGCCCATATACATGCCTCACCATGTGCATGAATTAAATCACAGCTTTTTAAGCTGTTTAATAAATTTTTTTGATTACGATCCAGAAATAATCGAGACAATTTTGCATCATGCATTTCAATCCACTCAGGATATCCGTTTTTACTTAGTTCTTCATCCTCCCACTCAGGGTAGCAGGACTCGTCTTTTAACGAGGAATCCAAAAAAAGCCTTACATCCACATTTTTTTTCCTAAGATGCTTGGCCAAATTGTATTGCATTGTTAAGACTCCCCCACACATATTAATTTTCATTAAGTTAATCTCCCTTTCTTTTCCTTTGGATAAAATCGCAGTAGCCTCTGTATTATTTTATTCTGCGCCTCTTCCTTAAGCTCAGAATACAGAGGTAATAAAATTGTTGAATAAAATGCCCTTTCTGTATTGATTAATTTATCCCCCCTATATTTTCCTTTATAACATTTCTCTAAGTGTATAGCCTGAACACCTGCTTTACATGATATCCCTGAATCTATCAACTTAGATACTATATACTCCCTTATTTTATTATTATTGCCTTTAATCCTAATAATATACGACTGATAATTAGGATTGGCATAGGTAGGAACATACGGTCTTTCAATCCATTTTATTCCTTCTAATAAATTGTCATATCTTTTGGCAATAGTTCTTCTTTTATTTAAGATAAATTCAAGTTTCTTCATTTGTATCAGTCCTATTGCTCCCTGCATATCTGTCATTCTATAGTTGTAACCAACGATAGGATAATCTTCCTTTATTGAACTTTTCTTTTCCCTTTTATCAGGCGAAATTGTCATCCCATGATTTCTTAAAAGCCTTACTTTTTCTGCGACTTTTTTATCATTAGTGGTTATCATTCCTCCTTCGCCTGTTGTAATAATTTTTCTTGGATGAAAACTAAAACAGCCAACATCCCCAATATTTCCTGCTTTTCGTCCCTTATACTCGGAACCAAGTGCACATGCCGCATCTTCTACAACATAAAGGTTGTATTTTTTAGCAATTGTCATGATATAATCCATATCCGCTGGCATTCCTAATTGGTGAACCGGCATAATTGCTTTTATCTTTTTGCTATTTTTTTTAACAGCATTGGCAAGATACTCTTCAACCCTTTTTGGATCTATATTATATGTTCTTTGATCTATATCTATAAAAACAGGAGATGCTCCACAATGGACTACAGAATTTGCTGTGGCAATGAAAGAAAATGAAGGAATAATAACTTCATCTCCTGCCTTAACCCCAATAGCAAGCAAACTAAGGTGTAGTGCTGCTGTTCCAGACGATACAGCTACCGCATATTTTGAGCCTACATATTTAGCAAATTCTTCTTCAAACTCCGAAACCCTTGGTCCCTGCATAACCCAGCCGGATCGAATAACATCAGAGATAACCTTTTCTTCCTGTTTATTAAAATAGGGCTTAGAAATAGGAATATGCTTCTTCATGTATTATTGTGGATTCTGTTTGAAAAAATCTATAGAAAGAGATAAGCCTTCATCAAGACCTATTTTTGGAGAATATCCTAATATTTTTTTAGCCTTAGAAATATCAGGAATTCTTAACTCTATATCGGTTCCAATATGTTCTTTAAAAAATATTTTTGATTTAGAATTTGTGATTTCTATTATTTTTTTAGCCAGTCCCAAGATAGTTATAGTTCCTTCTGGATTACCTATATTAAATGTTTTACCCACTGCCTCTTCTATATTAATACAAGAAATAACAGCGTTCACAAGGTCTTCAATATAACACCATGCCCTAATTTGTGTTCCGTCCCCAGTAATGGGTATATCCATATTATTAATCGCCTTTGTAATAAAACTTTGAATAGCACCCTCTCCAACCTGCCATGGTCCATAAATATTAAAAGGTCTTATTGACACCATTGGTATCTGCTTTTCAAAGTAATAACAATAACCCAATTTCTCGGCTGATAGTTTACTAATTGCGTATGTCCAGCGTGGGTCAGAAATATTGCCCTGATTTGTATTGCTATCCTCACGAGATCTAAAGCTATAACTTCCATATACTTCACTGGTAGAAAAATGAATATACCGTTCTACATTTTTATCTTCTATCGCTTCTAACAAATTATATGTTCCTATAATATTAACCTCCATAGTTTTCTTGGGAATTTCGTAATATGATGTAACTCCGGCAATAGCCGCAAGATGAATTACAATATCTACAGGAGGAATAGATTTTTTAAGAAATTCTTTATCTAATATATCACCGGAAATAAACCGAATATTTTTCTTTCCATTAAAATCCCTTTTAGAAAGTGCATCCCTTCTTGAATTATCATAGACTATAATTTCATTGTTATTAGCTAATGTATGGCACAGCCAACTGCCAATAAATCCACCTCCACCTGTCATAAATATCCGTTTATTTGTAATCATTTCCGATAAAATTTCTTAATTTTTTCTGAGATATAATAGATTTGTTCTTCTGATAATTCAGGATACATAGGTAAGGATAATATTCTTTTCGCAGTATCTTCAGCAACAGGGAAATTCCCCTCTTTTAATCCAAGATATTTATACGCTGACTGAAGGTGTAGAGGAATTGGATAATGAATACCTGTAGCAATACCCTCTTTTTCTAAATATTCTTTTAGATTATCTCTATCCTTTGCCTTAATTACATATAAATGATATACAGATTTAATATCCTTTATTTTAACTGGAACTTCCACACCATCTATATCCTTTAAAGCATAAGAATATATCTCAGCATTTTTTCTCCTCTTTTCATTCCATTCTTTCAGATACTTAAGCTTAATTCGTAAAACTGCTGCCTGAAGAGTATCTATCCTCTTATTAAATCCTTCAATCTCATGCTCATATTTTTTTCGACGTCCATGGTCCCTTAACAATTTAATCTTATTTGCGAATTCTTCATTATTAGTCACAATAGCACCAGCATCTCCATAGGCACCTAAATTCTTTCCGGGATAAAAGCTAAAACAACCTATATCACCTATAACACCTACTCCCATATCTTTATAGATTGCTCCATGAGCTTGCGCTGCGTCCTCAATGACAAATAATCCCTCATCTTTAGCTATTTTCATAATAGTGTCCATATCTGCCGGCAATCCATAGAGGTGAACAGGAATAATTGCCTTTGTTTTTTTTGTGATTTTATTCTTTATCTGGCGAACATCTATTGTATAGCTTTCTGAATCAATATCAGCAAAAACAACTCTGGCACCAGTCATGGTAATAGCTTCTGTTGTAGCAATAAAAGTATTAGGAACTGTAACAACCTCATCGCCATTTTTAATCCCACAAGCTAAAAGAGCTAACTGTAAAGCATCGGTTCCACTATTTACACCAATACAAAATTTCCCTCCTGAAAATTCGGCAAATTCTTCTTCAAATATAGAAACATCAGCTCCCATTATGAAATCGCACCTGTCAAGAATAGACTTAACTGCAGGTTCTATCTCACTTTTCAAGATGGAATATTGAGCTTTTAAATCTACTAATGGAATCTTCACCATATCACCTAATCAATTTGTATATACAATAGCGCCGTTATTTTTAAGAGACCTTTGAGCAGCATCTAATACTCTTACTACCCTTAGTCCGTTTTCTCCATCTGTTAAGGGTTTCTTATTATTACTTATGCAGTCTATAAAATGCTGACATTCTTTCTTTAATGGCTCATAAGAATCTATTTTGGGAATGAGAAGGTCTCCTGTCCGTAATCTCAATTGATAATCCGCATACACCGGGCTTTGAAAATTATTATTTTCTATCTTATCAATTCCCTTGTCATAAATTTTTATCTTTCCGTCATTATCTATGTCGTCATAAACAATCATCTTTTTGCTTCCCACAATTACTGTCTCTCTAATTTTATTAGGGTCTAACCAACTTACTTGAATATGGGCTGCAATGTTTCCAGGAAAATGCAAATAAAGAAAAACAACATCTTCTATATCATTTTGTATAAATGCTGAGCCCCAAGCCCTAACTACTTCAGGTATCGCCCCTATGAGATAAATCAGTATGGAGATATCATGTGGTGCCAGATTCCATAACGCATTGATATCCCTTCTAACAATTCCTAAATTAACCCTCCTTGAAGTTATATAGTAGACCTTACCCAATTCACCATTATCAATATACTCTTTTGCCTTAATAACTGCAGGATTATATTCAAATGTGTGTCCCACCATAAGAATTTTGTCGGCACTTTTAGAAATATCAACCAATTCCTCTGCCTGCGAAACCTCGAAAGTGAGAGGCTTCTCTACAAAAACATGCTTGCCTTTTAATAAAAATTCTTTAGCAATTTTATAATGAGTATCTGCAGGAGTTGCAATAACAACTGCATCAATATTACTATCAGTTAAAACATCTTTATAATCTTTTTTAATACTTATTGATGGGTATCTATCTTTTATAGGTTGTAACCGAGACTCCATTAAATCGCAACAATATACAACATCAACATCTTTTATCTCGAAAAGATTTCTAATTAAGTTTGGACCCCAATAGCCGCATCCAATAATACCAATTTTAATCATAAGATGTCCTTTCTTTTAAGATGTTTTTATTCAAAATATTTCTGCTTTCATTAAAATAAGATATTGCTTTTCCCTTTTCATCCATTTTTTCATAAATTCTCGACATGGAAAGATTAGCTTCAATTGCTTTTGTTGG
>Ga0209212_1001646_pt1 | contig 35228 bp, 37 predicted proteins | sample RifGroC2_FD_183996 | JGI IMG/M metagenome (GOLD analysis project Ga0209212, IMG submission 183996) | Groundwater microbial communities from Rifle, Colorado, USA - Groundwater C2 (SPAdes) (version 2) | ecosystem: Environmental > Aquatic > Deep subsurface > Groundwater | place: Rifle, Colorado...
CTTTCCGTCCGCTCCCTTGACTGCAACATAAGGAATGCTCAGGCGCTTCTTGTCGCCGGCGATGAATTTGACCTCTCTACCAACATGCCAATGGATGCCCATAGCATTAGGTGTTTTGGGGGTCCCGCCGATTTTGATCATCATGTTGATCTCGCGTGGCGTGTTATCCTCGTTGGGGGCATAGTGGTAGAAAAGTTTCTGGCGTCCAGCATAGAATTTTTCAGGCCAGTGGCAATGCTCACAGGTACTTCGGGCAGGTCGCAGATGTTCGATCGGTGTGCTGATCGGTGTCGGCCATGAGTGGGTCAGTACTGCCCAAACCTGTCGAAGACCGGAAATTTTGGCCTTGACATACCACTCAGCTCCAGGGCCAACGTGGCATTCCACGCACTTGACATGTGCGTGGGGAGAATCCTTCCAAGCAGTGTGTTCCGGTTCCATGACCACATGGCACAGTTCGCCGCAGAAGGTCGTTGACTCGGTGAACTCATACCCTTTGACAGCAGCGATGCCCACCACCAGAATGAACACCACCGTTGAAACAAGGAAGTAGACGGTGAGCCTGAGGGTGTGCATATCATTCAGGTCAAGCCGTGGAAGGGCCGGTATGCCAATTTCCGGGTTTTTGCGGATGCGCTCCCTGATCAGCCATGCACCGAGCGGGATCAGAGCCAGGCCAAAGATAAGCATTCCAGGGAATGCGAAATAGACGAACATTCCTATGTAGGGATTGTCGAGGCCGGAAACAGCTTCGAGCGTTAAAAATACGATAATCAGAATGGTGGCGATCAATACCATCAATGAACCGATGATGGTAATACTGTTCATGAAATATCTGGTGACTTTGATTTTTTCTTGCGGCTCCATGGGGGCCTCCTCGGTATGGTTACATGCCATTATATATGAAAAAGTGGTATTTACCAGCTGCCTGCACTGTGTTCTAAGATAATGGCAATATATGCCAATTTATGAATGCATCAAAGCTATGTGAAAGGGCCGTATCCTGTATGGATACGGCCCTTTCACTACTTCATGCTAGCGGGTGACGCATCTGTCAGTGTGAGCCGCCCACAAAGGCCAGGATCATCAACAGCAGTAGTCCCAGGCCTATTAAAAGGGCAATGAAGCCGAACCCTTTGACCAGGAAGTCATACACCACGCCGCTGGTGCGTTTAGCCGCAAAGCTCTCGGTTATGCCAAGCTCCTCGTAACGCTTCCACTGGTCGCCTCGTTCCTCGATCATCTCTTCCTTGGCTATCTGGCCGTTGAAGATGACGAAGTCCATCGGAAACTTCTCTGGGCGACCGTGGGTGTTGAAGAAGTGGACCGAAAAGATGAAGCCGGTTGCCAAAAGCGCCTCATCGGAGTGGATGATGGTGGCCACGTTGAACATCCATCCAGGCAGGAAGGTGCCGAACAGCTCAGGGAACCAGAGCATAAGGCCTGAACCACCGATGGCGAACATACCCCAGAAGACTGCGATGAAGTCGAATTTCTCCCAGTAGGTCCAGCGCTCGAAGGTCGGCTTAGGCCCTTTGAAGAAGAACCACTTGACCATGTTGACGACATCCGTGATGTCAGCCGCTGAATGAAGTTGCCGGGGATATCCTTTTTGATGAAAAGGAAGTGTACGCTCATTGCCAGAGCCGAGGCGAAGTAAACGAAGGTAATGCCGGCGCAGATGCGGTGAATCTGGCCCGCGTTGGCCGACCCGCCGAGCAGTTCCATCAGCTTGAGAGCCCAGAACTGGTCGCTGAACTTGAGTGGCAGGCCCGTCAGAGAGAGACCCAGGAAGCTGGTAATGACCAGGATATGCAGGAAAATGTGCCGACGGGTAAAACGACGGTATTGTTTATGAGCATCGGGAATGACGTGATGATACTCACCATTGTAAAGTTTATCAGCCTTCTCGCGGTTCTCGACGAAACCACGGAACATCCAGAGCAGTGTGTGCACCCAGAACACGGCAAATGTACCAACCAGCAAGCCGGTCATGCAGATAAAGGTGTAGTACAGGATGGGATACTTTTCGCGGTCATTGTGCTCGCCATGGGAATAGAACTTAGTGAAGAAAGTCGAAGCCTTGGGGTGGCACTTGGCGCAGGTTGTAACCAGGTTGGCTGAGTTAACGCTGGATTTGGGATCGCTTTCAGGGAGCACGGAATGGGCTGTGTGGCAATCGGCGCAACCGGCTACGCGCTCAGGGAAGCCCAGACGGTAGTTTTTACCGTGGTAGCTTTCCATGTAGGTCTTGACAGCCACATTGAAGACCTTGTTTTTAGCCATCAGCTTCTGATCGCTATGGCACTTCAGGCAGACCTTGGTGTGGAAATCGCGGTTCTCAAAACTTTTCGGGTCGCCAAGTGGTTTTATGGCATGGAGATTGTGGCAGTCACTGCAAGCGGCTGAATCCATGTTTCCTGCGGCAACGCCCTTACCGTGAACAGATTGCTGATATACTTTTTCTTTGTCGTGGCACTGAACACATTTGGCTACGACCTTGCGTTTGTCGCCTTTCCAGGATTTGTGGACATGAAGGTCAGTGTGACAATCGGCGCACATGACCCCTTTTGAAACGTGGACGCTGGTATAGTGTTCGGCGTTTTCTTTTTTGTGGCAACGCTCGCACTGCACCTTCTGGACCTTGATCTCCTTGCGCATATGTTTGGCAAGATCCGTGATGTCCACATGGCAACTGGTACAGGCATTTTTGCCATGGACCGATGCCGCGAATTCCCTCACGGAAATCTTGTCGCTGTGACAGCCTAGGCAGGTGGCCGGATCGATGGCCATCCCCTGCTCTGCGAAGGTTGGTGTGGACCAGGCCACAAGCAACATCAGTAAGGGAAGAAAACGACAAACGGCAGACTGCATAACAAACTCCTTAATAGATAGGTGTATAAATTTGATATACACTACACCAATGGAATTGAAAAAATCAATTAAAATTGAAGCAAGGTGTAAAGTATTAAAATGATTTTTGACAGATGTTTTATGTGGTTGGGTATGGATTGTGTTCTGAACAGCCAAAAACCCCGTCGTTGATTAGTTCAGGAATTCTGGTGTTGTTGAAACGAGAGCCTTCTTGACTTTAACTGCCCTATTTGCTAGCTTTATAGAACCCCGCGACAACTCTGTTCTGCTTCCGGAGCGTCACTGAAACCTGGAGTCTGCATGCATAAAAAATTGTTTATCCCCGGCCCTGTTGAGGTTCATCCAGAAATTCTTGCTGCCATGGCAACCCCCATGGTCGGCCATCGCATGAAGGAGTACGCCCAGCTGCACGGGCGTGCCAAATCAAAACTCAAGACATTGCTGGGTACAGAAGGGAAGGTCTATCTGGCAACCTCCAGCGCCTTTGGCGTTATGGAAGGCGCCGTTCGCAACTTGGTGGGCACCCGCTGCGCGAACTTTTGCAACGGTGCTTTTTCAGACAAGTGGCACGATGTTACACTACGGTGTGGCAAGCAGGCCGATGCCATCCGCTTTGATTGGGGCAAGCCGGTTACGCCTGAGGCTGTTGAACAGGCGCTTGCCAGCGGAAAATACGACAGCATGACCATGATCCACAATGAGACTTCCACCGGTGTGATGTCTCCTCTCGGAGAGATAGCCGAGGTGATGCGTAAATTTCCCGAAGTAATGTTTATTGTAGATACGGTTTCGTCCATGAGTGCCGTTAATATCCCGGTTGACACCTTGGGGATCGACTGCTGCATCTTCGGGGTGCAGAAGGCTCTGGCCCTTCCTCCCGGCCTGGCGATATTCACTGCCAGCGAAAAGGCGCTCAAGCGGGCCTCAACTATAGAAGGTCGCGGCTACTATTTCGATTTTCTGGAGTTTGACGCCAACGACGCCAAGGATAACACCCCATCCACCCCCTGCATCTCCCAGATATATGCCTTGGATTGCCAACTGGACCGGATGTTTGCCGAAGGGCTAGAACTCCGCTGGGCGCGGCATCAGGCTCTGGCCGACTATGTCCGCGGTTGGCTCGCCGAACGTGGTTTCGGCTTGTTCCCCGAAGCTCAATTCTGTTCCCAGACCTTGACCTGTGCTCGCAACAGTCGCGGCATCGACTTGGCGCTGCTCAAGAAGAAACTGGATGAGTCCGGGTTTGCCTTTGATGACGGCTATGGCAAGATCAAGGGGCAGACCTTTCGGATTGCCCATATGGGAGACATGACCCATTCTGACCTGGATGAGCTGTTTGCAGCCATGATCACAATCATGCCCGAACTGGCGTAATATTTTAGCAGTCTAAATGTAGCAATATTGAAAAGTGTACGAAGGAGTAAATTATGAAGTGCCCTAATTGTGGAGACAGGACCTTGGTTGATATTGATATGCATTCCGACGGTTTTTCATCCGATGAGTCGCCGGTTAAGGAATGCGGTGCTTGCGGGTTGGTCTGGCGGGTTAAGATGGAAGCCGGTGTGACGAGGGTGGATATTATCAAACCAGCGGACAAGCAGAAATAAAAGACCCCCGCTCTGCGGGGGTCTTATTTAACTTATTCCATCTCGAAGGCATCTTTGCCGGCACCGCACAAAGGACAACACCAATCGTCGGGCAGAGATTCGAAGGGGGTCCCTGCCGGGATTCCCTTGTCAGGATCACCTAGGGCGGGGTCGTAGACGTACTGGCAGATCGTGCAGATCCAACTTTGCATAGAAATATCTCCTTTTAGTGGTTAGAAATAACTTAAAATGCCTGTTTGTGTATATCAGGGTAAGGTTAGTCGTTTTCCCAGCTAATGCACTGTACCGGACAGGCATCTATGGCCTGTTGGATGTCTTTTTCCGGAGCTCCGCTCGGGTCGTAGCACTCCGATTTAGTTGCATCGTTGAAGCGGAAGACACCCGGACAGGTTGAGATGCAAAGTCCGCAACTGATGCAGCTATCCTGATCGACCCATGGTTTTTTCATGAAGATGTCCCCCTCGTGACAAGTGTTAGAAATGTATACCAGCTCGGGTGGCCTGTCAACAAGGCAGCTGTGATTTTAGATCAACCCCAGGGCTCAAGGAGCAGCTTTTATGATATGTGAGATTGTGGTGGTTGGCCCGTTGGCGGTCAACTGCATTATATTAGGTTGTGAGGAAACCCGCGAGGGGGTGGTGGTGGATACCGGCGGAGATGCCGAACAGATCATCGCAACGGTTGAAGGATTGAGACTAAATATCGGCCAGGTCATCAATACCCATGGCCATTTTGACCATGTCGGCGCCAACCGCCAGGTTCTGGAGCGGTTCAGCGCCCGCCTGCTGATTCATGAACTAGACGCGCCCATGCTGGAGCGGGCCGCTGAAGTAGCCAGGGCCTATGGCATACGCGGGGATAATTCGCCCCAGCCGGATGCGTTTCTGTGTGATGGCATGGAGATCAGTTTTGGAGCGTGTCGCATGAAGGTATTGCACACGCCGGGGCACACTCAGGGCGGTTGCTGTCTCTATATTGAAAAAGAAAAAACAGTCATTACCGGTGACACCCTGTTTGCCGATTCCATCGGTCGCACCGATCTCCCTGGGGGATCACACGAACAGTTGCTGGCCTCCATCCAGTCCAAGCTCTTCACGCTGCCGGACGATGTGGTTGCATATCCCGGACATGGCCCCGAAACGACCATCGGCCACGAAAGACAGTATAATCCGTATTTTTAGTATTCTGTTTGTGGAAGTTAAAGGGAGTTGCACATGCTCAAAGGTAAACAGGTCATTCTTGGTGTCACTGGCGGCATTGCGGTTTACAAGGCGGTCGAGCTGCTGCGACTGCTTACCAAGGCCGGCGCGGATGTCCATGTCATAATGACCCGTTCCGCCCAGGAATTCGTCACACCCCTTACCTTTCAGAGTCTCTCAGCAAACCCGGTACATACAGAACTATTCAACCTGATTGCCGAGCGCGAGATCGGCCACATCGCCCTGGCTGACCGGGCTGACCTGTTTATTATTGCCCCGGCTACAGCGAATGTCATCGGCAAGCTGGCCTGCGGTATTGCCGATGACATGCTCACCACAACTGTCATGGCTACCAAGGCGCCGCTGCTGATTGCTCCAGCCATGAACGTCAACATGTACACCAATCCGATTTATCGCGAAAACGAGGAAAGGCTGCGGCGTGCGGGCCACCTGTTCGTACCGCCCGAGAAGGGCGCCCTGGCCTGTGGTTGGGAAGGGGAAGGCAAACTGGCGGCGCCGGAAGCTATCTTTGAAGCAGCCCTGAAGGCACTGACAAGCAAGGATCTGGCCGATCTGACGATCATGGTGACGGCCGGGCCGACCCGCGAGGAGCTGGATCCGGTGCGTTTCATAAGCAATCATTCATCGGGCAAGATGGGTTATGCCCTGGCACGGGCGGCCCAGCGACGAGGCGCGCGGGTAATACTTGTCAGCGGTCCCGTCTGTCTGGCGGCACCATACGGTGTTGAGCTGGTCAAGGTCGAGAGTGCCCGGGAGATGCATGCTGCCGTCCTGTCGCGGTCTGGTGAATGCTCAGTAGTTGTCAAGGCAGCTGCAGTTGCCGATTACCGGCCGCTTGAACGCAATGGAGTCAAGATAAAAAAACAGGCCGATGAGATGACGCTATTGTTGACCAAAAACCCGGATATCCTGGCTGAACTGGGCCAAATGAAACACCGTCCGTTTTTGGTCGGGTTCGCAGCCGAGACCGGCAATCTGGATGCATGCGCTACGAAAAAGCTGAAGGGAAAAAAATTGGACATGATCGTGGCCAATGACGTCAGCCAGCCGGATGCAGGTTTTAATGTGGATACCAACCGAGCCCGGCTCTTTTTCAAGGATGGCCGCATGGTCGAGAGTGCGTTGATGTCCAAGGATGATTTGGCTACTGTGATTCTTGATCAGATTGCTGCCGAGTTGTCCTGACGGTAGGTTTGTTGAAACAACTGGTTATCCACTGTGCAGTTCCTCCAGTAGCGCCGGTTTATGCAGGGCTTTACGCAGTTTCTTCCTGAGCGCCTCCACCTGTTCCAGACCTTCTGATTTTGTCAGCCGCCCACTCTTGTAGAGCAGCCTCAGGTTTTTGCGTATTGCATCGGCTGTAACCAGCGCCCGTTCGCCGGTCGGGTCGGTTTTCAGCATCTGTGAGTTGTGTTGATGACGCAGCAGATCGAAGACCGCCTCTTCAATCAGCCGCTGGTATTCATCACGGTCCTCGTCGGCCAAGTAATAGCGCGAATGGTCCGACAGGGTCTGCATGACCTTCTGCCACTTCTCCAGCCGCGACAGGAGCATGATCGAGTTGAAGATGCGTTTGTTGGTGCCGAAGGAGAAGATGGTGTTGGTCAGCACGCTGCGCAGCAAGGTGTCGTTGGCCCGTTGGTCGCTGCGGCAGACATCTCTCGCCCGCTCCCAGACCTCTTTTCCTACAAAAGTTTCGAAACGCATCTCCCAGTAGGTGTGCTTCATGGTCATCGTGGCGAACGAGCGCATGATCTTGTAAGGTACGAAATAGTTGTGGGCAATGGCATCCGCCGCCAGGTGGGATAGGTAGCCGTAGGCGCAGGCCTTTTCGCTGTCGGTGCGGGCGGCCTGGAGCACCTTCTGGCCGATGCGCCAGCGGTGGCAGTTGAGCATGTAGTGGGTGTATTTCTTGCCCACAATGATGTCGGCCGCGATACAGCCGTAAAGGTAGTCACGGGGATGGGCCGCCAGGATTGCCGCTATGCCGGCCGGCAGGGTATCCAGGGCGGAAAGAACGCTCAACCCGGCCTGCAGATGGATGCCGCCTCCCCAGGCATAAGCCTGCGCAGGTATGCAGACGATGGTCAGAACCAGTAAGAGTAGATATATGTGCATGTGTTCTTTCACTTTGACAGTCGGTGACGGTAGCTGCTACTCTTCAGCAGCTTCATGATACCCCAGAACAGGGCGCGATTCAACAGGGCGTATGAAAACGAGATATTCTTTCAATACAGTGGCAGCGGCATCCCTCAGGGAATACCTGGCAGCGCTTCAGGAAAGCGGGCTGGATGGCATTCCTGTTGCCCTGGCCGGCGAGGTTCAGGCAGCCTCCTCAACCCCGTCCAAAGCTGTATCAGCGCAACCGGCAGTTCCGTTGCCGGCGGGAGAGGTTCGACAAGAAACACTCGACAAGATCAGGAAGGATCTGGGGGATTGTCAGCGCTGCAAGCTGGGCAAGACACGAAATAATCTGGTGTTTGGGGTGGGGAACCCGCAGGCCCGACTGGTGTTTGTCGGCGAGGGGCCGGGCGCGGATGAGGACGCCAAGGGGGAGCCATTCGTGGGGGCTGCCGGACAGGTGTTGAATCGCATCATCTCCGCCATGGGCCTCAAGCGGGAAGAGGTCTACATCTGCAACGTGGTTAAATGCCGGCCGCCCGGCAACCGCGATCCGGAAGCGGATGAGATCGCAACCTGCTCACCATTCCTTTTGCGGCAATTGCAATCGGTCAATCCCGAGGTAATCGTTGCACTCGGCAAGCCAGCCACCCAAACGCTGCTGGGGGTAAAAGAGCCGATCTCGAAACTGCGCGGCAAGTTCCGGGATTTTCACGGCATTCCACTCATGCCGACCTTCCATCCGTCGTACCTGCTGCGCAAACAGGGCGAAGGGAGTATGGAATCCTTCTGGGATGTTTGGGATGATATGACTCAGGTGCTGCGGTTGCTCAAACTGCCGGTACCGGAGAAGAGCAGGAAGAAATAGGTGTACCCTGTTGTGCACTAGGGCCGTAACCTCTCCGCATTATAATCACATCCCGCTGTTCACAATGTAAATCCCGGATTCACTCCAAAACTGAGTTCTTAATTAAAAAACAGCTTGACCTTTTTAGTTGAGAAGTGTATTCAAGAAACCAGATATGTTTATATAAAGATACACGATAATACTTAACTACTCGCGAGGGTAGGGCGGAAAGCCTACAGGGTCTCACGCAGACAGCCGGGTTGCCGAAATATCACTTTGATATCCGGCAACCCTTTTTTTATGTCTGACGCCAAACTAAAGGAGGTGAGAAAGTAAAAGACTTAATAACGACCCTTGGGTCATAGCAGGTTTTGACAACGAACCTCCCCTACTGTGTAGTCAAATACCACCGACAAAGTGCCATCATTGATAACAACTTTAATGCAACGGTGAGTTCAATTCTACGCAGAAAAAAGGAGGACCTTATGGGTCGTATACCGACATTCGGAAACTTTGTGTATGGCATGATTATGCTTCTGTCAGTAATTTTGTGTATGCCGAATGTATCGCATGCTGGCGATATTAATGTAAAGCTGACTACTGACAAAACAACCTACCTGAGGAACCAAACAGTCAATTTCACAATTTATGCCACCTATGAAAATGGCAAACCAGTCACCTCAGTATCTAAAAAAGAGCTATCCATCAAGGATTCTGCTTCTGTTGAAGTACTTAAAACGTCATTGGTCAACAAGGGCAATGGCTACTTCAGCTACAGTTATGTAATAAAGTCTACCGCACGAACCGGGTCATGGCGCGCCAAGGCAACCATTAAAGATCCAAACGGGTATGATGGCGAGAAGACCGGGTACTTTACGGTCTCGGATTCAACCTCCTCGGACACCACGCCGCCAGTCACCTCTGCATCGCCCTCAGGAACAACATTTACCAATTCTGTCACTGTCACGCTTTCCCGCAACGAAACCGGGACCACCTACTATACAACCAACGGCACGACACCGACGACCGCTTCTTCCGTCTACAGCGCCCCTTTAACCATAAGTGCCACTACAACCCTGAAGTTCTTCTCCAGGGACAGTGCCGGAAACAGTGAAACGGTAAAAACGGAAATCTATACCAAGTCTACGGCCTCCACCCACTCAACACTTAACTGGACCGGCTATGGCATGTGCCGCAGCTGTCATACGCAACAGGCATCCGATGTGTTCTCTTCTGTTCATTACCAGTGGCGCGGTCCCTCCGGGATGACCACCGGTCCTGCTGTCCAGGGCAAGTTTTCCGATATCGTGGACAACAGTACGGCCTTCAATTCTTACTGTATCAATATTCTCGGCAACTGGAACGGCTACTCCGGCTGCAGCAATTGTCACGTAGGTCTGGGCGCAAAGCCGACCGCAACCGCTGATGCAGCACAGCTCGATAACATCGACTGCCTGTTGTGCCATCAGAAAGATTACAAGCGCACCCGGCCGATAACCGGCGGACTTTATACCCCCAATGCCGCTGCAATGACCATAACAATGGATCAGGCAGTGCAGACCGTATCCAAGCCGACCAGATCATCATGTTTACAGTGCCATGCCAAGGGTGGCGGCGGTGACAACTTCAAACGCGGCGATCTGACTCTTGCCCATGGCGCAACTAGCGACGCAGCCTTTGACGTCCATATGGCGACAAGCCGCGGCAACCTGCTTTGCCAGAACTGCCATGCCACAAGTCATCACAAGATTGCCGGGCGAGGCAGTGACCTCCGGCCTAAAGAGGTAACAGCAGCAATTAGTTGTTCCACCAGCACGTGTCATCCTACAAAAGCTAGTGTCACCAGCGGCCACACCACCACCAGGGTGAACCAGCATATCGGCCGGGTATCCTGCCAGGCTTGCCACATCAGAACCTATGCCAAAAATGCTTCCGACACACTAGCTTCTGAAGCAACAGAAACCCATCGTACATGGCAGACCTCGGAATGGAACGCGACACTTAACCGCTATGAGCCGACCATAACCATGGGAAATAACCTGACGCCCAAGTACTCCTTCTGGAACGGCACAAGCTGGGGCAGCAATATGCTTGATACCCCGGTTATCGACCCGGCAACCGGCGCATATAAAATTTCCCGCCCGAACGGTACTATCAGTGATGCCGTAGGCACCAAGCTGTATCCATTCAAGTACAAAACTTCAATCGTACCGATGAATACCGATCGCAACAAGCTGGTTTCAGTCGATACGAGCATCTATTTCAATACAGGAAATGTTAGCGATGCCATCAACCAGGGCATGGTCAACATGGGATTTTCGGCCGGCGAGCCATATTCCTGGGTAACAACAGACGAATATCAGCTTATCACTCACGAAGTCCCTCCGGCAGCCGGCAACGTACTGTCCTGCACCGACTGCCACAAGAATACATCCCGGATTAACCTGCCGCAGATGGGCTATGCACTGAAAGCGGCCAAGTCAGCTGTCTGCTCCCAGTGCCATGGAGACAAGTCTTACCCTGATTATCTCTGGGTTCATGACAAGCATGTGACCTCGGAGAGGTACGACTGCTCCTTCTGCCACACCTTCTCCCGGGCAACGGAGCGTGGGCTGAAGACCACCAAGTAATACATATCCATCTGTAAAAAGTTATGGGGCGTCTCTGTTTATAAGAGCGCCCCATAATCTTTTCCGGTTCTTGTTTTGGTGACCGATAGGTTCGGCGTGTGTTGCTATAACCCGAACCATCTCCTGACCACAAACAGATCCCGCTGTTTACCTTCCTTCGGACAGCTGTCCATTGGCCGCCGTGTCCGCATGATCTCCGCCAGCCGCTGCCTCAGCTCTGTTGTTACCACGCCGCCATGGCCCGGTTTACCGCACTCCAGCCGGCTTTCGATGGCTGTACCCTTATCCAGCACAATGATCACATGACCATTCCAGACAATCAGGTCCAGAGGCTCAAGCAGTCGGGTGAGTTCTCCAGCCGTTTTGTGGGCGATGGCCAGGCTGGTTCCGAACGAGATCAATTGTGAAGTGTTGCGGGGTGTCCAGCCATCTGTGGCTTGGTAGAGCAATCCGGAGCAGTCCAGTCCCGCCAGGAGTTCATGTTTTCCAATCTCCTCGGTTGTTCCATAGTAGAAAAGCTCGCTCAACTGGCCGACCCCCTGCTGCAAATTTCCGCCCCAGACATACGGGCTGCCGATGGCCCCCCTCAGTTCGGAAATAATCTGCTGTTGACCAGGCAGTTCTCTGGCGCGTGCCGGTGGCTGGCTATCTCGCAGTTCAATGAAGCGGCTGTCCACGTAGAGCGCACCGTTAACGGGTGTCGGGTAGTCAGGGGTCTCCACCTGATAGATCCTGCTGTTATGGCTGCTGGTTTCCCGGAGCAGTTTGAAGGAGGTGCCTGGCAGGGCGATGAATTCCATCTCCCGCACCTGGCCGCAGCGGTCTGTTTTCAGGGTTTTTCCATCCCGGCCACCGAATATGGCGCTGAAGGATGGCGTATTTAATACCGGAGTTGCGCTGCGGGCCACTCCATACTGAGCAGCTTTGCAGGAAGTTCCCGAACAGACGGTCATGACGATTATCAGTAGGATTAGCTGTCTCACCCTGTTGTCCGCCGGCCATGGCCGGCCTGACGCACCAGCTCCTTCTGGGCGAAGGTCAGGCGCGATGATGAGAGCAGCTCCCGCAGGGTGCCGGAGGGCAAGCCTGGCAGGAACATGGTGAACCAGATGGCCGGGGTACGGGGGTTTTTCAGGATCGCCAGGCGAATGTTCGGGCGTCCTTTCCAACGACCATTGCGGGCGATCATCGAGATCGTCTCGGCGGTGGATCTCGGTGAGGCAATGAATTGATGCAGGGCGCCCTCTTTCAGGTGCGGGTTGTCAAGGCAGGCCTCCACCACCAGTGGCAGCCCTTCCCGCAATAAAGCATCGACAAGTGCCGCTGTGCCGCGCCGCGCCAATGTGAGCTTGTTGCCCAAAGGTTGCATGGGGAGGCGCTGGATGATAGCTCGCTCTGCAGACAGTCGGTGGTCGGCTGTCATGCCGGGTATGATACAGATCTTCAACAGCTCAAAGATAGTGAGCTGTGGCAGCAGGGTTGCAACAATATGGGCGGGCGTCTCGGGATGGCAGACCAAAGCGAATTTGACGCTGTGGTTTTCGCGCAGGCGTTTACCCGCGTACAGGGCGGTGAACAGCTCTTCCGGCAGTCCGCGCCGCTTAAAGAGCGTCAGCAGATGGTTTTCATCCAGGGCCGGATTGCGGAGGCTGGCCAGCAGTGCTTCACCCGAGAACTCCTGCATGGCCTGAAACAGCTCATCCTTGTTTGCAGTCAGTGCCCTTTGGAGTTGCTGTGACAGATTTTGGTCAATCACTGCAATTTTTGCGCTGTCATCCATGGTGGTTACCTGATCGCATTCCTGTTGTAAAGCGTGGTCACTTGCGGGCGGCTTACGGATGCATATTACCGTTAAAGATTGCTGATTGCAAACAGTCTGCCATCGTTGAGAGGTCGGGGATATTTTGTTTGCCTGATAGGCGGTTGCACCATAATCAGCTTCGTGATACAAGGCTTTAGTCCAATACTAAATCCGACCAGAAAGACTATCGTGACAGCATTGATGAGTGACAGCACTTTTCCGTTATCTGCCGAGATTAACGATGAGGAACTGGCGGAGATCGGCCTGATCCTGAACATGCGGCGTGGTTTCAGTATGTCCGCCTACAAGGACAAGTACCTGATACGGCGTGTAAATATCCGGATGCGTTCAGCCCGATGCAAAGATGTGGCCGAGTACTGCAATCTGTTGCGCCAGAGTGAGCAGGAGTTGGACCAGCTGCAGAAGGTGCTCACCATTCATGTCAGTCAGTTTTTCCGCAACCCGTCCATGTTCGAGAAGCTGCGGACAGAAATCCTGCCGAACTTTTTCAAGGGTGAGCAGGACACGGAGGAAAATCTTCTTTTCTGGTGCCTCGGTTGCGCCGGCGGAGAGGAACCGTACAGCCTGGCGCTACTACTGCGGGAACACTACAACCGGGAGATCCGCCGTACCCAGACCCGCATCCTGGGTACCGATATAGATGCCGAAACCCTTGTGGTCGCCCAGCAGGCGGAATATAGTGCAGACCGTCTCCTGGAAGTTTCCCCAGGTTTACAGGAGCATTATTTTCGCCAGAATGGAGCGCGGTTCCGCCTGATACCCGAGATACGGGAGATGGTAACATTTATGCAAGGAGACATCACCAATGTCGAAAAGTATGTTGCCAGCAACCTGGTACTGTGTCGAAATACGCTGATCTACTTCAACCGGCCCGACCAGGAAAAAATCCTGAACGGAATTGCAGATATTCTGCCGCCTGGTGGTATCCTTGTGCTGGGCAAGTCCGAGACCCTGATTGGTGAAGCCCGCCGGCGTTTTGTACCGATCTGGCCTGTGGAGCGAATCTATCGCAGGATTTGATGTTTCTTACAATTAATCGAGGGGGGGAACAGTATGCGCATCCCGATAGGGTATAAATTCATCATCGGTTTCATTGTGGTGGTGGCAGCGGTGGCCTTCAGCCCCAAGCTGGTCGGGCTGCTGGGTTATTCGGCCGAAGCCAGCAGCATCCTGGGGTATGCCGTGGCCTTGACCATCGGGCTGATCCTGGGATGGGCCTTTTCAAAGGGTTTTACCGCCAATATCGGCCGGCTGACGGAGGCTGCGGAGCTCATCAGTCGAGGCGATCTGACCCGCGATGTGGTCAGCCGGCGCTCACGAGTCCCCGACGAGACCCACGAACTGGCGGCGTTGATCAACCTCATGCTCCAGAATCTGCGCGATCTGGTCAGGCACATCAAGAGAAGCTCCGGGCAGCTCTCCGAGTCGTCCCGCGAAATCAACTCCACGGCCCTGGAGATCAGCGCCTCTACCGAGGAGGTTGCCCAGGCCATCGAGCAGATCTCCCGCGGCGCCGAGACCCAGTCCGAGATGGTGGAGAAGAGTTCCAAGATTATTCGCGAGATGGCCATCTCGATCGAGCTGGTGGCGGCCCGGGCCCGGGAGACGGCCAAGGCTGCCCGGGAGACCAGCCTGACTGCCCAGCATGGCAGCAGCCTGGCTAGCGACTCTCTGGAGCGGATGAAGGATTTCTTTGATCAGCAGGAGATGATCAGGCAGCAGTTTGACGCCTTTAACATCAAGCTGCAGAAGGTCGGCAAGATTGCCGACTTTATCGGTGACGTGGCCCGCCAGACCAACCTGCTGGCGCTGAACGCCTCCATCGAAGCGGCCCGGGCCGGAGAATACGGCAAGGGTTTTGCCGTGGTGGCCGAGGAGGTGCGCAAACTGGCCGACGGCTCTGTTCAGTCGGCTTCCGATATCAACGACATGATCGTTAGCCTGCGTGAAGAGAGCCACCGGGTGCATGAGACCATCATGGAGAGTTCCCGCAGCATCAAGGAAGGCAAGAAGAATATCGATGTGACCGCCTCTGCTTTTCAGGAGATCCTCAAGACCGTCATGGAGACGGAGCGCAAGGCGACCAGCATTGCCGACCTGTCCCAGATGCAGACCGAAGGTTCGGCCAAGATGGTCAAGGCGGTGGACGAGATTGCCAAGGTGGCTGAAGACAATGCCGCTGCCACCGAACAGGTTTCGGCCTCAACCGAGGAGCAGTTGGCCGCCATGCAGGACATGGCCCTGGCTACCAAGGAATTGGCCCAGTTGGCAGAGGGGCTGCTGTCAGTGGTGGAGCGTTTCAAGGTCGATCAGTTCGAGTCGCCGTTGATATGACGGAATCAGAACATAAATATCTGCTCTTTACCCTGCAGGGCAGGCGCTATGCCTTTGACCTGGCCCAGCTGGCCGAAGTGGATGAACCGCTTCCCACCTGGCCCATTCCCGGTGCGCCACCCTGTTATAGCGGTGCCATGAACTTTCACGGCACCATTGTAGCGGTTATGGACCTGGCTGCTTTTCTCGGGTTTTCGAGTAATCAGAGCCTGCAAAAGGTGATCGTACTCAATGCGGGCATAGCGGCTTTGGCATTTCTGGTGGAACGAGTGGAGCGGATCGTTCCGGCGGATCAGGTTCAGCATGGCAACCAGGTTCAGCAGCTGGAGACAGGGATCTCGTACCGAACGCTTGTCCTGGCCGATGGAGATGCCGTTCTGCTGGATGCCGTTGAGTTGGCCCAGGAAGCAACAGAGCGTATTGCGGGATAATACCAATTCCAAATCAAAGCGCTATCTTTGTTGGCTCGTCTTCGGCTCCTCAACGTACTGTTTGTACGCCTCGTCGCCTCAATCCTCGCCGCCTTGATTTCATCTTTGATTTGAAATTGGAATAACACCGCTGCTTGAAGGGGGGATCATGGATACCAGCGCCCTCAACGAAAAGATCGTCGGCCGAGGGAAAACGCTTTTCTCCTCTATCTCGGGCGAGAAACCATCCCTGTTCGACACAGCCTCCTGGATGGGCAAGGTCATGGACTGGAGCATGCAGAACAAACAGTTCAAGACCAGCTTGTTCCGCTTCGTGGATGTCTTTCCCAGCCTGACTACCGCCTCGCTCCTCACAGACCATGTTAGCGAATATTTTGGCGAAGGCCAGGACCTGCCGGCGGTGCTTTCCTCGGGTGCGAAAATGGCCGGCCGGTTCGGCTCATTGGGTGGAGCCGTGCTTAACAAGCTGATCTCCGCCAATATTCATGAGATGGCTGCCCAGTTTATCGTTGGCGAAACAATCAAGGATGCCCTCAAGAATATCGCCAGGATGAGGGCTGACGGCTTTGCCGCAGTGCTGGACGTGCTGGGTGAGGCAACGCTTTCCGCTGAGGAGGGCGAAGCCTACCTCACCACCTATCTGGAGCTGCTGGATGCCTTGGAGCAGGAACAGGGACGCTGGCCCGGGTTGCCTGCCGATGGCGGAGATCCCTCCCTGGACTGGGGCCATGCCCCCCGGATCAATATAGCGGTCAAGCCGAGCGCGCTCTTCTGCCAGGCCAATCCCCAGGATTTCGAGGGCTCAGTCGAGGCCATTCTGGGCCAGATGCGCCGGATCTGCGCCAGGGTCGTCCAGGCAGGCGGTTTCCTGTGCATCGATATGGAATCCTACCGCCTCAAGGGGATTATCCTGGAGGTCTTCCGCCGGTTGAAACAGGAATACCGGGACTATCCCCATATCGGGGTTGTGCTGCAATCCTACCTGAAAGATACCGATCAAGACCTGGCGGAGTTGCTGGCCTGGGCCAGACAGCATGACACCCGGATCTCGATCCGTCTGGTCAAGGGGGCCTACTGGGACTATGAAGTGGTCAGGGCCAGGCAGATGGGCTGGCAGATTCCGGTCTGGACCATCAAGGCCGAGAGCGATGCCGCCTTTGAGCGCCAGGCCCGCTCCATCCTGGAGAGCCATGATGTTTGCCATTTTGCCTGTGCCTCCCATAACATCCGCACCATCGCCGCTGTCATCGAGACCGCGGCTGCTTTGCAGATCCCGGCGTCACGCTACGAATTCCAGATGTTGTACGGCATGGCCGAACCGGTGCGCAGGGGCATCCTCAGGGAGGTTGGCCGTGTCCGCCTGTACTGCCCATATGGCGACATGGTGCCTGGCATGGGCTATCTGGTGCGCCGGTTGCTGGAGAATACCGCCAACGAGTCCTTTCTGCGGCTGAGTTTTGGCGAGGATGCCCGCATCGAGCGGCTGTTGGAGGATCCTCTGGTGATCGCTGCGCAAGAACGGGCAGCGCGGGACGCCACACCGCGCAAGGTCCGCACCGGTCCCGGCGGCTTGGTGGTGCGCTTTGTCAACGAACCGCTGGCGGACTTTAGCCAGCCTGATCAGCGCGCCGCCTTTCCCCAGGCCATTGCCCAGGTCCGGGCCCAACTGGGCCGAACCTATCCGCTGTACATCAACGGCCGGGAGGTTGTCACCAATGATCTGCAGCCAAGCAGTAATCCGGCCCGGCCATCCGAACTGCTGGGGCAGGTCTGCCAAGCCGGCATCCCCCAGGTGGAACAGGCCATTGCCGCTGCCAAGGCAGCCTTCCCGGCCTGGCGCGATACTGCGCCCCGTGAACGGGCCGAGTATCTGCTGACAGCGGCCCGGTTTGCCCGGCAACGCATCTTTGATCTGTCTGCCTGGCAGGTGCTGGAGATCGGCAAGCAGTGGGACCAGGCTTATGCCGATGTGGCTGAGGCGATCGACTTCCTGGAATACTACGCCCGCGAGATGCTCCGACTGGGCGCGCCCGTGCGACTCGGCCACATTCCCGGTGAGATCAACGATTATAGCTACGAGCCCAAGGGGGTTGCGCTGGTCATCGCCCCCTGGAACTTCCCGTTGGCCATCAGCATGGGCATGACGGCAGCCGCCATCGTCACCGGCAACCCGGTGGTCTACAAGCCCTCCGGGTTGACCGCGATCATCGGCCACCAGCTCGTGGAGATCTTCCGCGAGGCCGGCCTTCCGGCAGGTGTCTTTAATTATGTCCCCGGCCAAGGCGCCCTGATCGGCGACTTCATGGTGGATCATGCCGATATCAGCCTGATCGCCTTTACCGGGTCTTGCGAGGTGGGGCTGCGCATTATCGAGAGGTCGGCCCGGGTGCATCCCGGCCAGACTCATGTCAAGAAGGTCGTCTGTGAGATGGGCGGCAAGAACGCCATTATCATCGATGCCGATGCCGATCTGGATGAAGCCGTGCCCCAGGTGCTTTCCTCGGCCTTTGGGTTTCAGGGGCAAAAGTGTTCAGCCTGTTCCCGCGTGATTGTGCTGGATGAGGTCTATGAACGTTTTGTCGAGCGGCTGGTCAAGGCGGCCAGTGCCTGGCGGATCGGCCCGGCCGAAGATCCCGCTTTCACCATGGGGGCGGTGGCCGATGCCGCAGCCCGGGAAAAAATCATGGGGTATATTGCCCTTGGCCGGCAGGAAAGCACTCTGCTCTATGAAAGTCAGATTCCGCATGGAGAGGGTTATTGGGTTCCGTTGACCATTGTCGGCGGTGTCACCCCGCAGCATCGCCTGGCCCAGGAAGAGATCTTCGGGCCTGTATTGGCGGTTATGCGGGTCGCGGACTTCGAGCAGGCTCTCCAGTGGGCCAACTCCACCCCCTATGCCCTTACCGGCGGCATCTTCAGCCGGAGCCCCGGACATGTTGAGCGTGCCCGGCGCGACTTCCGGGTCGGCAACCTCTATATCAATCGCGGCATCACCGGTGCCCTGGTGGGGCGCCAGCCCTTCGGCGGGGCTCGCATGTCCGGAGGCGGCACCAAGGCTGGTGGTCCCGATTACCTGCAACACTTCATGGACCCGCGGGTGGTAACGGAGAACACCATGCGCCGCGGCTTTGCGCCGCACGAAGAAGACGATGACTGGCTGGAGTAAAGGCTTCCCCCCTTAGGTAAGGAGGGGGGACTGAGGGGGTTAGATTTTGATGTTACAGGGAACCAGGATGAATGGGATGAACGCAGATAAAATACAAGGCTAAAGGCATTCAAACTGAAGGGTTAAATTCTCCAGGTTTATGATAATGCTTCATAGTGAGGAGTCATACAAAGATGCAGCCGGAAAAATGGATCGTCGGGCCGGAAACGGTGCGCATGCTGGAGCTGGGCCATCCCTGGATTATTGCCGACAGCTACACCAAACGCTGGCCAAAGGGACAGGCTGGCCAGGTGGTGGAGCTGCAGGATGCCCAGGGGCGCTTTCTGGCCACGGCCCTGCTGGATCCGCAGGACCGGATCGTGGCTAGGGTGCTGTCGCGCAAGCTGATCGATCTGGATCGTGGCTGGCTGATGCGCCGTCTGGAGGCGGCCAGTAGTATTCGCCGCAAGCATGCCGATCTGGTGGATACCAGCGCCTACCGGCTGGCCAATGCCGAGGGGGACGGTCTGCCCGGCCTGACGGTGGACCGCTACGGCGAGTACCTGATGGTCCAGCTGTACTGTGCCGGCTGGCGGCCACACCTCAAGCTGCTCACCGAGGCATTACAGGAACTGTTCAAGCCGCTTGGCATCTACGAAAAGACCCGGCCCCAGAAAACCAGGGAGCTGGAGGCGGTCAGCGACAGCAAGAGCTATGGCCGGCTGCTGAGCGGCAAGGCCGCACCCCAGCGACTGGAGGTGCAGGAAAACGGGCTGAACTTCCTGGTGAGCCTGGAACAGGGGCTGAACACCGGCCTGTTCCTTGATCAGCGCCGCAACCGGCGCGATCTGATGAGCCGCGTGGATGGCAAGCGTGTGTTGAACCTGTTTGCCTACACCGGGGCCTTCTCGGTGGCGGCGGCAGCAGCCGGGGCCAGCCAGGTGACCAGTGTGGACGCCTCGCCCGGTTACACGGAATGGGCCCGGGCCAACTTCGGCGCCAACCACATCAGTCCCAAGCGCCACGAGTTCATCTGCGGTGACTGCCTGGCGGTGCTGGGAGAACTGGGGCAGGCGCGCAAGGGCTACGACATTATCCTGATGGACCCACCCTCCTTTTCCACCACCGCCAAGAGCCGCTTCACCACCCGCGGCGGCACCTCCGACCTGGTGGCGGCGGCCCTGTCGCTGCTTAGTGACAATGGTCTGCTGATCGCCTCCTCCAACCACCAGAAGGTGGATGTGGCCGAGTACCTCAAAGAGTTGCGCCGTGGGGCGCTGCAGGCCGGCTGCGAGCTGCGGGTGATCTCCCTGTTCGGGCAGCCGGAGGACTTCCCCTACCCGGTCACCTTCCCCGAGGGGCGTTATCTCAAGTATGCGGTCTGTGCAAAGGTCGGATAAATCTAGGAAGATGAGTTCACCACGGAGGCACAGAGACACGGAGAGAAGAACATGATAAAGGTGTTTGCTATATTCCAGTTTTTTTCAATGATTTCCTCTGTGTCTCCGTGTCTCCGTGGTTGAAGTATAGATTTAAAAATCAATGTTGTAATAAATGCAGAAGGGGATGGGCATGAAAATCTGGATTGACGCCGATGCCTGCCCGCGGGTGATCAAGGAGATTGTGTTCCGGGCCTCGGAGCGGTTGCAGGTACCGGTCTGCCTGGTGGCGAACAAGGATCTGTCAAAGTCCCATGCCGGTCTGGTCACGTCGGTGCTGGTGGCTGATGGCTTTGACGTGGCGGACGACTATATTGCCGAGCAGGTGACGGCCGAGGATCTGGTTATTACCGCCGATATACCGCTGGCGGCGCGCATTGTCGCCAAGGGCGCTACCGGCATTGATCCGCGCGGGGAGTTATACAGCGAGGAGAATGTGGGGGAGCGGCTCTCCATGCGGAACCTGATGCAGGAGCTGCGTATGGATGGTCTCGTCCAAGGCGGCCCGGCCCAGTTCGGGATGACCGATCGCCAGCGTTTCGCCTCTTCCTTGGACCGCCAGTTGACACGCATGCTGAAGGGGAGACGAACTCCATGAAAAAACTGCTGACCTGGGGTGCAGTCGGCCTGTTGACCACGGCCCTGCTCGACCCGCTGATGTATTCCATGCTCGACAAGCCGATTCCCTGGCCCCGCGACCTGCTCATGCTGGTTGGCGGAGTGGGCTGTTTTTACCTGTTGATCCGATTTCGCAACGAATGGTGATTTGACCTCAAAGGGCATTCTGACGATATATCCTGGAAACACCAATTCAGTAGCAACAATGATTTGCTTATATCCAAATAAAATGTATAATTCGGTCAATTAAGTGACGGAGTTATGCAAAATGTATATTCCCCAAAGGCAACTTGAAAATCTGAAGTCAGCCATAAGGCCTGGAAAAGTCGTTGTTATCTACGGTGCCAGACGCACTGGAAAGACTACGCTGCTGAAAGAGTTCCTGAAAGGTAGACCGGAACCGTATCTTTTGGTCAGCGGCGACGATATCACCGTGCAGAACTACCTTTCCAGCCAGTCCCTTGAAAAACTCAAGGCATTTGTCGGCAACAACCTCCTTTTGGTGGTAGATGAAGCGCAGAAGGTGCAGAACATCGGCCTTAATCTCAAGCTTCTTGTTGACCATATCCCTGGTATATCCATAATTGCCACCGGCTCGTCATCGTTTGACCTGGCCCGTAGTGTTGGTGAGCCGCTTACGGGTAGAAAAACCACACTCGTTCAGTATCCCCTTGCCCAGCTGGAACTATCATCCATTGAACAACGCCATGAAACCGACGCGCGCCTGGAACAACGGCTTATCTATGGCTCGTACCCTGAAATAGTCTTGATGAATGATAATCGTGAGCGGGAACAGTATCTCAAAGAGATTGTTTCTTCATATCTGTACAAAGATATCCTCGAACTGGAAGGGATCAGACAATCAGCCAAGATTGGCAGGCTATTACAGCTTATTGCCTTTCAGATCAGCAAGGAAGTTTCCTATAACGAACTGGGAACCAGCCTGGGGATGAGCAAAAACACGGTTGACCATTATCTGGATCTACTGGAAAAGGCGTTTGTCCTGCAAAAACTTGGTGGATTCAGCCGCAACCTTCGCAATGAGGTCACCAAAAACAGTCGTTATTACTTTTGCGATAACGGCGTACGCAACGCGCTCATCAATAATTTCAACCCGATTGATCTTCGCAACGACATTGGAGAATTGTGGGAAAATTATCTGTTGATAGAGCGGCTGAAGCTGCAGGAGTATTTGAGGGAACCGGCCAACAACTATTTCTGGCGTACCTATACCAAAAAAGAGATTGATCTGGTTGAGGAGAAAGATGGGCTGCTGCATGGGTATGAGATGAAATGGGGCAAGGCAAGGCCGCACCCGCCCAAAGAATGGATCAACGCATATCCAGGCTCTTCCTGGAGCCTGGTCAACAAGGAAAACTATCTTGATTTTATTGTTGGCAGGTAATCAACTATGTTAGAAATCCGCGAATCCGATATCAAGGTCGAGTTTTACCGCGCCTCCGGTCCGGGCGGTCAAAATCCCAATACTACCGACTTTGTTGAGCGCATAACCCTGGTTGCCATCCATCCCTATCCTTCCCCCCAGGCCATCCCCCTGGCCAACGCCTTTCTCAAGAGCTACCTTGCTGATACGCCGGTGGAGTGCACGCTACTGGACTTCTTTGCGGGTCAGGAAGCTGCTGCATGTGCCGCCGGGCTGGCAGCCCAACAGCCAACGCTGGTCGGCTTCTCCATGTATGTCTGGAATCGCGCCCTGTGTTGCGAGATCGCCCGCGAGCTGGCCCGGATCCTGCCCGGGGTAATGATCTTTGCCGGCGGACCAGAGGCGACCGCCGATCCACAGGGGGTCTTGCGGGATTTTCCCTATGCCTTTCTGATCGTCGGCGAGGGGGAACAGCCCTTTACTCAGGTGTGCGCCCGGCTGTCAGCCGGCCAAAATGTGGCCGGGATCCCTGGTGTGGCGGTCTTGACTGACAACGGCCTGGAATTTATACCACCTGCTCCTTTAGCCGATCTGGACAGCATCCCTTCGCCCTACCTGAACGGTGTCCTGGATGTTTCCCGTTACCAGGGAGCCCTCTGGCAATTGTCGCGGGGCTGCGGTTTTGCCTGCGATTTCTGTTTTGATTCCCGCGACAGCCACGGTGTGCGCCGCTTTTCCATGGAACGGGTCGAGGCGGAGCTGCGCCACTTCGCTGCCAAAGGCGTTTCCCAGGTTTTTGTGCTCGACTCGACTTTCAATCAGGATATCCGCCGCGCCAAGGCCATCCTGCGGCTGATAAAAAAACACGCACCCCGGATCCACTTTCATTTCGAGGTGCGCAGCGAATTCATCGACCAGGAGATGGCTGATCTTTTTGCCCGGATCACCTGTTCCCTGCAGATTGGTTTGCAGAGCTCAGATCCCCAGGTGCTCAAGGGTGTCAACCGGGTCTTCAAGCGGGACGATTTTGTTGCCCGGATCGGCCTTTTAAACGATAGCGGCGCCGTGTTCGGCTTTGACCTGATGTACGGCCTGCCTGGGGACACCCTGTCCGGATTTTGTGCGAGTCTCGACTTTGCCCTGGGGTTATATCCCAATCATCTGGACATCTTTCCCCTGGCGGTCCTGCCCGGCACCGCCCTGGCTGCCCGCAGCGATGCCATCGGGCTGCAACATCTGCCTCAGCCACCCTACACGCTGCTTGCATCACCGAGCTTCAGCGCAGAGGAGATGGCCCAGGCTCGCGGGCTGGCCCTGGCCTGCGACATTTTTTACACCCGCGGCAAGGCTGTGGCCTGGTTCAACGGGGTTATCGCCCCGCTCGGATTGAAGCCGTCGGCCTTTCTGCGGAGCTTCAGGGAGTGGCTGACGGTTGAAAAGGTGGCAGTGGCCAGTGAAGCGGATCTGGACGATCACCAGATCTGGCAGCTGCAACGGCGCTTCCTGAAGCGGATGTACAGCCCAAAAAGGCTCCAGCGGCTGCTGCCTGTCGTGCTCGACCTGGTGGACTATCATCACCACTATGCCGCAGCCCTGCAGATCCCGCCACCTACGCCGGCTGCTGAGAGCGATTTACAGCGGTTGCGGCTGCTGGAAACCCCCTGGCGTCTGGCCCCTGCGACCCGGCTGGGATCGTTCCAGTACGAAATCCTGGATTTACTGGATGCCGGGGCGCCGGATGTACGGGCCTTTGCCGAACACTCGTCTCCCCGCGGCTCATGGGCGATCATCTATCCTGGCAGTGAGGGGATCTGCACCGAATCCATCGACGAGTCCTACTTCCGGTTGCTGGAACAGCTGGACGGTCGCACCCCCGCCGTGCGGATCGCTGCCAGGCTGGGCATCCCGCTTGAGGATGCGTTGGAGTTTCTTCAATTTGCTGCTGCGGAAGGGATCATTGTGCCGACCGGTTAATACCAATTATGGCCCGCTTATTGAAACGTTTCAGCAGGACCTCTCCTCTTCGGGTTATTAGCCGGCAAAAATCAGTCCAAACGTTATTTAACCTCAGGCTTGTGATGACAGCGAGTACAGTTTCCCATAATTATGAAGGCTTTCTTGCCATCGTGGCATCTGCCGCAATGCTTGCCGGCATATAAGTCGTTCATGGTTATCTTGATGGTTCCCTGCTTCATCTTTGGGAACATATCCGGATTGTGGCAGTCAGAACAGGCCAACCCGGCATTCTTGTGCGCGGAACCGTCGAAAACTACCGTGCCAGTCGGGCTTCCCTTGAATTCCAGCGACTTGCCTGGCCCAACGGCAAGGGCATAACCAGTTGCCAGAAACGTCAGAATCAAGCTGATTGCCGCTATTTGCTTCTTCATGGAAGGTCTCCTTTTCCTTTACTTGAAGGTATTCATTATATATTTCGCTATTGCCTCAGCTTCTTTGTTGGAGATGGTTTTTTCATCGAACGCGCTCATTCCCGGACCTGGATGGCGCATCTTGGCAATGATGTCTTTTGTACCCTTTACTCCATTGGCCCTAAGCGATTTCATATTCAATGGTTTCCTGGTATTGATGGTGTTGCCGCCATTGGGATGGCACGCTGCACAATGCTTCTCGAACTCTTTCTTTGCGTCGAGTTTTTCCCCTTTCCCGGAATCGCAGAATCCGGTCGTTGCAGACAGACAGCCGGCTATTAGAATTGCCGTTGTAATCAATAAACTGTTCATTTCACTTTCCTCCAAATAGTTGCATTAACGTTTACACTTACAGTTTTCCCAACCGGCAAAACTTCACCGCTGAAAAAAGTGCCTTTAATAGAACACAAATGCACAGGTTAAAATTAACTATCTAAACGATATCATCTGAAATCGAATTATCAAGGTACCGATCCGCTCATTTTGATTGAGTAACAGCCGGCGGTGGATATTTTACCTTCTCTCTGGCCGACAAGGTGGGTGTTAGTGGGAAGGTCTATGCAGTTGACATACAGCAGGTGATGCTGATGATTCCAGGTTTAATGGTCATGGTAGCCCAGTACGACCAGCAGGCAGCTCCCGTCGGCAATGACGTTGATGTTGTGCTGCCTACAGAGCGCAATTGCCACGGGACTCTCAGCGCCGGGTTGCATCCAGATGTTCTCGATCCCCTTCGCGATGGCCAGCGGCACGAGCTGTTCGGTCACTGCTGGCGGAGTGATCATGGAGATGCTCTTGACCTCGGCCGGCAGGTCAGTAATGCTGCTCACACAAGTAACTCCCTCGATTGCGCTCTCTTTGGGGTTGACCGGAATGGCTCGGCGATCATGCTGCAGGTAGCAGCGCAGTACTTTGTTGCCGAATTTGTGGGGATTGCTGGAAGCCCCTACGACTCCAAAGGCTGGTGAGGCAAGAAAGCTGTCGATCTGTTTCGGGATCATAGTCATATCCTCCTCTGCGTACATCATCGAATGGATTGCAAGTGTAGTATAGCTGAGCTGTTGGCATATTTCAAACATCCAGCCAAGCAGCTGTTGAATGCCGGGTCGCTAAATTACATTGCTGATGAATGGTCGCAAGTGCTATACATCTCCATCACCTGAACCACGGGGATCAACCCTGTGGTTTTTTTATTTGCGCAAAGGAAGGTCGCAGGGCTATTTGCCATGAACAAAGAACGAATTCTAAAGCTGATCATCGAACAACTCTCCCGCGATGTGGATGTATTGTTCACAGCCGCCAAAACAGCCCATGAAGCCGCCACCCACGAAGAAAACGCCCCTGACAACAAGTATGACACACTGAGTCTGGAGGCCTCCTATGTTGCCCAAGGGCAGGCCAACCGCGCGCAGGAACTCAAGGTCGCCCTGGAGGCCTACAAGAATCTGCCCCTGCGGCACTTTGAAGGCGACAGCCCGATCCGGCTGGGCGCCCTGGTGACCATTGCGGCCGAAGCCGCCACCCGGACGGTTTTCGTAGGTCCTCTGGAGGGTGGTCTCAAGGTGCAGCAGGGGGATATCGAGGTCGTGGTGATTACGCCGGCTTCACCTTTGGGCAAAGGGCTGATTGGCAAGGTCGTGGGTGATTATGTTGCGGTAGGCGTGGGTGATGCAGTATCCGAATTCGAGATCGTGGAGGTCTGTTGATGGGCTTCGTTGGTGCAGACAGCCTGAGGTAGCGGAGAGTAATAATAAAGGGGGAACCGTTGGCGGCTCCCCCTGAGTCGTATCAGTCGTGGTCATGGCGGCGCTGTTTTCGCTCGCGCTTCTCTTCCTTCCACTCTTGCTTCTCCCGCCGGCGCTCATCTTTCCATTCTTCCTTGCGCTCCTTCTCGGGTCTGAAGTGACGGCCGCGATAGTGCTCACGCTGCTCGCGGTAACTGCGGTACTCGTGATCGCGGCTCTCACGGATGTACTCCACCCTGTGCTTGCGGATAGCCGCCGGCAAATGTTCGCGCCGCACCCCTGCCCAGGGACCGTTGTAATGACGCGACCGATACCAGCTGTTGCCGTAATAGATGTAGTAATTGTCCGCGGCAAAGACGATGTCATAAGGCACATCCACCCCGATGTAGAATCCCAGTCGTGAAGGGGAGAGGAAAACCGGAGGGGTCTCGAAGACCACTGTAGGCGGGCCGCTGACAACGACCTGTGGTGCCGGCATGCCGATGTTGACATTGACGCTCACCTCCGCTGAGGCAGTAGCGGCCAGCGCCATGGCTGCTGCAAAGCTTATCAGTATTGTTTTTCGCATGAAAATCTCCTTTCTGATGGTCTGCATATAGCATTGCTTTCAGCAAGATTGATGCCTGAAAGTCTTTTGCCTCGGCAATGCCGCCCCCACAGGTGCTTTCCGCAGGATGCCCTTAGCAGTGATGCCGCTTGCCCGTCCTTCTGAAGGTATGCTCTACCGGATATGGGGTGGAGTTTGGTTGCTGGGCCGCCCTCCGGGTCAATGGCTGTTGGCTTTTGGGAGGGCAAAATCGACCCCGGCGAACTGGATGGCTGCCGGGTCGTTGGCACGAGGCGGCGAGACCGCGTGGACACCGCCGCATTGCGGGCAACACTGGACAAAGGTCTTCAGCACAAAGTGCTTGCCGCAGCCCCCGCATGCAAGCTCCAAGCCGTTGTTCGGCAGTTCTGAGGCAGCCACGGCACCTCCGTGGGCACCCAGCACAAACTCCACCAACGCCCTCCCGGTCGCGTAAGGTCCTATCCCCGGTTTACTGGTTGATCCGCAATCACACATGATTTATCTCCTGTAAGGTACGATTATGAAATGCAGTCAGAATAGCAGATGGTTGTGCCGGGGATTATGACGTGGGTCAAAAAATGTATTTTAGGTGCTGCATTTAGGCCGCATGGAATAACCACTGAGAAAATCACCATAAACAATCGTCCGATTCGGGAAAATGATTGCCGTCTGGTTGGCAATAATGCTATTGTTATTCATCACCTGAACCGCAGGGATCATCCCTGTGGTTTTTTATTTGTCGAGCAAAGGAGTTTTACAGCATGATAGCCGCATCGAACGTTACACTATCCTATGGCAAACGGGTCCTGTTCAAGGACGTCAATATCAAATTTACCCCGGGCAATTGCTACGGCCTGATCGGCGCCAACGGCGCCGGCAAATCCACCTTCCTCAAGATCCTTGCAGGCGACATCGATGCAGATAAGGGCGAGATCACCATCGGCTCCCGGGAGCGGATTGCGGTCCTGCGCCAGGACCAATTCGCCTTTGACGAGGAAACAGTATTCAACACCGTCATCATGGGTCACAAGATACTGTATGATGTCATGATCGAGCGCGAGGCAATCTACTCCAAGGCGGAGTTCAGCGAAGCAGACGGCGTCCGCTCGGCAGAGCTGGAGGGCGAGTTCGCCGAGATGAACGGCTATGAGGCGGAGTCGGAGGCCGCTGTGCTGCTGAACGGCCTGGGCATCCCCGAGGAGCTGCGCAGCAAGAAGATGAAGGAACTGGAGGCGGGCGACAAGGTGCGCGTGCTGCTGGCCCAGGCGCTGTTCGGCAACCCGGATGTGCTGCTGCTGGATGAGCCGACAAACAATCTGGACCTCAAATCCATCTCCTGGCTGGAGGATTTCCTGTTCCGTTTCTCCAATACGGTTATCGTGGTTTCCCATGACCGTCATTTCCTGAACCAGGTCTGTACCCACACGGCGGACATCGACTTCGGCCGGATCCAGATCTACGTGGGCAACTACGATTTCTGGTACCATGCCGCCCAGCTCAATCTGAAGCAGAAGCAGAACGAGAACCGCAAGGTGTCCGAAAAAGCCGAAGAATTGAAGGCCTTTATCCAGCGCTTCAGCTCCAACGCCTCCAAGGCCAAGCAAGCCACTTCGCGCAAAAAGCTTTTGGACAAGCTGACCCTGGAGGATATGCCGACCTCTTCCCGCAAGTATCCCCACGTTGTGTTCAAGCCGGAACGTCCCTGCGGTGATATCATCCTGGAGATCCAGGGGCTCACCAAGGAGATCGAAGGTGTCAAGGTGCTGAACAACCTGGAATTAATTGTGAGAAAAGGGGACAAGATCGCCTTTGTGGGCGGCAACACCCTGGCCCGGACGACCCTCTTTCAGATCCTGGCCGGCGAATTGGAACCGGACAGCGGCAGCTTCCGCTGGGGTGTGACCATCTCCAGCGCTTATTTCCCCAAGGAAAACAGCACCTATTTCGATAATGACCTGACACTGATCGAATGGTTGGGCCAGTACTCGCCCCCTACGGAAGGCGAGACCTTTGCCCGCGGCTTCCTGGGCAGGATGCTCTTCTCCGGCGATGAGGCCATGAAGAAGACCAGTGTCCTTTCCGGCGGCGAGCGGGTACGCTGCATGCTGTCCCGCATGATGTTGTCCGGCGCCAATGTTCTGATCCTGGACGAGCCGACCAACCACCTGGACCTGGAATCCATCACCGCCCTGAACGACGGACTGATAGCCTACACCGAGGTGATCCTGTTCGCCTCGCACGACCATGAGTTTGTCTCCACCGTTGCCAACCGGATCATCGAAATCACACCCGGCGGCGTTATCGACCGTGTGATGGGTTTTGAGGAATATCTGGAGGATGCGGACGTGTCGCGAGAGCGGGACGAGCTGTACCACGGCCATGCCGATCTGAGTCTGTAGAGCGCTTCACCTTCCCCGTAATGCAGGAGGGGCACAGCATGTTGTGTATGCCGTGCCCCTCCGATACTCCCACCGCTATTCAATACATCCTTTATTCCTGCGACACCAAAGAAGTTGTCATTCGCTGTTAGAATCAGGTTGCGTCGCGCTGATGTCGGTAATATACACGGTCAGTTCACCGTTCGGCCGGCTGATGACGACCTCATCGTCCAGTTTCTTGTGCAGCAATGCCTGTCCGACCGGAGAGTCTATGCTGATACGTCCCTCGGTTACGTCGATCTCGTCCGGACCGACCAATTGGTAGCAGCGGCTAAGCCCACCCTCGTCTTCATAGGTCACCCAGCAGCCAAAGGTCACCGAGCCAGGTCTGGCAGGCGGGCCGGCGACCCTGAGCACCTTCAGGCGGCTGCCCAGATGTTTCAGCTTGCGGTCGATCTCTCGCAACCGCTTTTTGCCGTAGATATATTCGGCGTTTTCGGAACGGTCTCCCTCTGCCGCGGCATCGGATACCCCCTGGACAACCTTGGGGCGTTCCACGCGCCACAGTTGATGGTATTCCTCTTCGAGTTTTTTTAATCCTGCGGCCGAGATCAAATCTGTCATCTGTTTCCCATTCGAGTTTGTTTCAAGAGTAGCCTGCTACCAGAGCCTGTACGATCAACTGTCGGGTCTGCAGCAGGCTGTGTGTTATGAGTGTTGCCGATCAAGGGTTTCCTTGACATTGGTGATCAGGTTGAGCAGGCGCGGGCCTATATCGTCTTCAAGCATGTGGCGTCGCAGTTGAAAGGCTGCGCCGACACAGCTGAAGACAAGGACGCGGGAACCATCCGAAGGGACGAGCGGTGCTGCGACGGCATGCACATCCCGCTTCCAATCGCCGAGGGAGAGGCAGAAGCCACGTTCGTCAAAGTCCTTGCGAGCCTGTTCGATGCCTGTCTTGATGCGGGGCCAGTCAGCTTCGTTACGAAGCTGTACCTGCTCAAGGATGGAATTGCTCTCAGCCTCAGGCAGGGCACATAAAAGCGCACGCCCCATGGAGGTGGTGGCGATAGGGATCTGTGAGCCGACATCGAGAGTCAGGGTGACGGTGGCACTGCTGCGGTAGGCCTCGATATAGAGCATGTTTAGACGATCCTGGACACCGAGTGCTACCGAGGCCTGGGCATATTCGGCAAGTTCCTGCATCAAGGGGCGGGCGAGAACACGAACCGACTTATTGACCAGGTAGGAGTAGCCCAAGGCAAGGACGGCTGAGTCCAGATGGTATTTGCCGAATTTTTCCGAATAGCTGAGGTAGCCGAGTCTGGTGAGCGTGTGGGTCAGGCGCGAGATCGTTGGCTTTGGCAGTCCTGTTCGTGCGGCAATTTCCTGGTTGCCGAGGAAGCGATCCCCCGGCTTGAAGCTGCGCAGCACCTCAAGACCGCGTTCCAGGGCACGAACCGATTGTCGATCGTTTTCTACACCGGTTTCAGTTTTAGCTTTCCCCATCAAGATTATCCGATCAATTCCGTTGTGCGAAACAACTACGAGATTTGCATAAAGCCTGTTAGAAGTCAAACTGAATTTGCCGCAAACATTAGTTCCGTAGAACGAAACAACAGCATGGCCTTCGCTTGGATAAGTTGTGGTCAAATAACCCGATAGGTCCACATAACTAAGGCATTAACAGTGTTTAATATCAAAGAAAGATGCCAATAAAATTGTTTACAATATGTCTTTTATTAGGTAAGTTATTATAAAAAAGAAATGCAGTTTCGCTATGCGAAACATAACGGTTTGTGGGGTGCGCAAATGGGGGCTATGAAGGTGCAGCCGAGGTACAATGTTGTCAGCTTGAGGATAAGTGACAAAGAGCGGGAGGTGCTGGAGTTGTTTGTGCAGAAGACGCACCGCAGCGTGTCACAACTCATGCGTGAGGCATTGGAGCTGCAAATGCATAAAATGAAAAAGGCGTAACAGGGCTGGATGAGGTTTACTGCCGGTATTTGGCGCCTATCACCGATGTGGATATTAACTACAGATATGCGGAGAACTCTTATGCTCAAGGAGAAACGCCTGCTTACAGTGCAGGTCACTGAAAAGACACTGGAACTCATGGAGCTGCTAGCCTCCGGCAGTAAAAAACTACGCATCGGTGAATTGGCTGCAAAGTTGTGCCTTAGTCGCAATGAAGTGCTGCTGCTTCTGGTAACTCTGGAGAACCGGGGAATGGTATGTTGGGATGACGGTGGCAAGTTTTATAAGCCGGGGCAGAGATTTACGGATATTGCGCGGCAGTTCCTCGGTCAGTGCAGTGCTCCATTGACGGAACCAAGCGAGCCAACCGCGGCTGCTAAGACAAGGTCCCGTTCGCCCGGAACACGAAAACCGAGCTGTGACAGGCGTTCTGATAAGGTTGGTTTTGTGGCGACTGCGCCCTGAGACGTTGCTAAATTAGAGTGGAAGCGTGCCTGCAAGCAGAGACAGCCCGGTCTCCAGGGTCTCACCTCCGACATTCAAATACAGCAAACCTTCGGTGATGGTGATTGACCAGGTGATAGAGCGTTCCAGACGGCCTGCCAAGAGATTAAGAAACCCCTGGTCCAGACCGATAATGGCCAGGTTGGAGATGGTGGACAGCTTGGCCAGATGTTGTTCCTGCCAACGCGCAAGACTGGTTCCGCAGGCGAACAGGATCACCTGATTGGCGTGACGACAGGCCTTGCTCAGGCGCACTGGGTCGGGCAGACCCACTTCGATCCAGACCTTGACCCTTCCATCCGGCCCCTTGACCCACAGGTCCGGTTCATCTCCGGCCGCGACCCCTTTGGTGAAGGCCAGCTCCGGTTCGTAGCAGATGGCATAAGCGAGGATACGTGCCAGCAGGCGTTCCGCCGTCTCTGAAGGATGCTGGGCCACGGTGGCCTGCAAGGTCTCATATAGATTGCGGTCGATATGGGAGAGTTGAATGCTGGTGCGGTATATGGTTGCCGGCAGGGCCATGGGCAGTTTACATCCTTATAACGGAAGTCCTGCTCAGAGCAGAAACGAGCTGGCCAGTGAGTGGGTGTCAGCCGTGTCAATTACCTTGGCTACGGCGGCCCTGCGTTCCTTCAGCGTCATCAGGGCTTTCAGGTGTTTTTTTGCTTTGGCCGGGCTTCCGGCGATGGAGGCTGCCATCATGCACAGTATTGCAACCGACAAGCCTGCCTGGTACCCCTGAACAAGCTTGCCGATCTCTTCACGGCGCTGCTGTTCGCTCCATGTTTGATAAATCTCTGCACCAATATCCTGTAACATGATCCCCCCTTAATGGTTCAAATACAACACACGTAATCCTATAGCATAATTTTCTGCGAGACTGGAGGCATTTTTCCTTCTGCGAACGCTTAAATCCAATGGCAACCCTTTGCCCTTAACCATGGACCTTGTGCAGGTAGTACTCGTAGTCACCCTCGTAGGTCCGCATCTCCCCATGATCGATCTCGAAAACCCGATCCACCAGCAGGCGCAGGAAGTGGCGGTCGTGGCTGACCAGTACCACCGTGCCACTGAATTTCCTCAGAGTTTCCAGCAGGACCTCCCGTGAGCGGATGTCCAGGTGGTTGGTCGGTTCGTCCAGCACCAGGAAATTGACTGGCCGCGCCAAAAGCGTAGCCAGGACAACCCGGCTCTTCTCGCCGCCGGACAGGTTTTCAATGCGTTTGTCAACCGCATCCCCCTGAAAGAGGAAGGAACCCAGCAGGTTGCGGATGACCCCGATGTTGGCCAGGGGCATGGCATCCTGCACGGTCTCGAACACGGTTTTGCGTGGCTCAAGGACCTCCATGGCATGCTGGCTGAAGTAGCCCAGCTCAACGTTGGCCCCCAGACTGACGCTGCCGCTGCTGGCTTGCGTCTGTCCGGCCAATACCTTGAGAAAGGTCGATTTGCCGGCACCGTTGACACCTACCACGGCGATCTTGTTTTGGCGCCGGATGATGCCGGAAACGCCGCTGAAGACAGATTTTAGCTGACCGTCAGGGGTATGCCAGGACTTGCCCAGATCCTTCATGACAACTACGTCGTCGCCGCTGCGGGGCGGCTCGCTGAACTCGAAGCGCACCGTGCGCTCCTCGGGAGGGATCTCGATCCGGTCGATCTTCTCCAGCTTCTTGACTCTTGATTGCACCTGGGCCGCATGCGAGGCGCGGGCCGCAAAGCGGGCGATGAACTCCTCCTCCTTGGCCAGCATGTCCTGTTGTCGCTTGTGGCTGGAAAGGAGCTGCTCAAGGCGGATGTCGCGCTCACGCTCATAGAAATCATAGTTGCCGCCATAGGTGGTCACAGTCTTGTTGGCCACCTCGATGATGCGGGTCACGATGCGATTCATGAAATCGCGGTCGTGGCTGGTCATAAGCAAAGCACCGTCAAACTCATTGGCCAGCCACTCCTCCAGCCAGATGATCGACTCCACGTCCAGGTGGTTGGTGGGCTCGTCCAGCAGGAGCACGTCCGGCTTGAGGGTCAGTATCTTGGCCAGCGCAATACGCATCTTCCAGCCGCCGCTGAAGGTTTCCACCGGGTGATGAAAGCGGTCCGGTCCGATACCGAGGCCGGTCAGCACGGTTTGGGCGCGGGTGTCCAGATCGTACCCGCCGCGATGCTCGAAATCCTCCTGGGCAGTGCCGTATCGTTCCAGCAGGGCGGCCATCTCGTCGTCTTCCATGGGCTCGCACATGGCAGCTTCCATCAGTTTAAGCTCTGCGGACAGACGCACCGTCTCAGCCGAACCGGCCATAACCTCCTCCAGCGCCGACCGGCCGCTCATGTCGCCCACATCCTGGGAGAAGTAGCCGATGGTGGTTTTCTTGGCGCAGGTGATCTCGCCGCTGTCCACCTCCTCCTCTCCGGTGATGATGCGGAAGATGCTGGTCTTGCCGGCTCCGTTGGGGCCGACCAGGCCGGTCCGTGAACCGGGCAGGACCTGGAAACTGGCTTCCTTGAAGAGTACTTGCGAACCGTGTTGTTTGGTGATATTGGAAAGGTGAATCATTATAAGGCCCCTGAATGATAGTTTCTCATCCGGAGTTTGCGGATGGAAATGAAATGTAAACTGCACCTGATACCATGGCAATCACCGGTAGGCAATCAGTTTTTATAATTAAGGCGGTTATGATCAAAGAATTCAGTACAGGCTGTCGGTGTCTTGCCGGCCTTTGAGGCCAATGCTATTCCTTCATTCCCCAGAGTTACATTTGACAAAATTTGGGCTACGCTGTAAGCTCTAAAAGCGGATACTCATGGTTTAAACGCATCACGCGTGGTGCCACCAAAACTCCGAACCTGTTCGGGGTTTTTTTATTGGGTTGATCGGTGTGGATCTTGCCGGCGATCTCGCCGGTTGGGTTGCCACGAAATTAACCAGCAGGAGCAAGGGGAAACAGGGATGAAGATCAGAAAATTATCAGCAGGTGATACTGTTGAGTCGCGCTGTACACGCTGTAAGACAATCTTGAATCATACGATTGTTGCCATGCAAGACGAGCAGGTGATCCGGGTGGAATGCAATACCTGCCGCGGGACGCACAATTATTATCCGGACAAAAAGGCCAAGGCGCCTGCTGCCGGCGGTTCTGTAAAAAAGGCGTCACCGGCCG
>Ga0209212_1001650_pt1 | contig 35149 bp, 54 predicted proteins | sample RifGroC2_FD_183996 | JGI IMG/M metagenome (GOLD analysis project Ga0209212, IMG submission 183996) | Groundwater microbial communities from Rifle, Colorado, USA - Groundwater C2 (SPAdes) (version 2) | ecosystem: Environmental > Aquatic > Deep subsurface > Groundwater | place: Rifle, Colorado...
CTAAATAATAATTATGGATGGGGAGATAATTTAAATATCTTTTATAAAGGAAGATTAGTAACTAAACTAGAAAGTACACCTTATCTAAAAGGTGATTTACATATTAGTGATAAAGCATTAAATTTAACTTCTCCAGACAGAAAAGATGTTATTAAGGATAGTAAATTTTATGATTTTAGAAATATAGTTAAGACTTATGCTGAAAAACTATGTGCGGAAACAATGCTCGAAGGTGACGAAGATGAAATTAATGAATTTACAAGTGCAATTAGTTATTATGTAAACAAGAAAGAAATTAAAAATATGATTAAATTCCTTACATTTAAAAGTAGTGATGAAAAGGACTTAGAATATTTAAGGGGCGTTGCTATAGCAAAAGGTAAAAATAAAGGAATTAATAATTTTAAAGATTATGAATTGCACTTACGTAAAGAATCAAATCAACAAAATGAATCTAATTTTGAAGAAGTAACTATTGATGCTAAAATTAAAACTCAACCTCCAAAAGCAAAAGGAATTATAGTGCATCAAGGTAGCAGTTCTTATTCTGATGGATATGTAGAAAAACCAGAGATTAAGGATAATGAAACTACTGTAAAACAAGGAGAGATTATTCTAAACAATGATCAACCAGTATTCTATATTGGATTTTCAGAAGTTGAGAAATACGAATATAAACTCAATGTAGTAAAACACTATAATTTAAAAATAATTATTGCAAGAAATAAAATTGAGGAAGAAATTCTTAAAAACATGAAAGATTCTGATAATGTATTACATATTTCAGAACTAATTGAAGATGTAATAATAACTGGAATATTGTCAGATACATCATTGAATATTAGAGAACATAGAGCATTAATGCTATTTGATATGATTAGTAGGATGGTAGGACTATCTTATAATGCTTTTGTAATAGGTAATTTAGCCGTTACAAAAAATATAAATGTAGAAAGTTTAGATATTAATACTCAAATTATTGAAGACAATGTATTTGTAATTAGGAATATTGAAGCAAATAAAGTTTATGTAGATAGGAAAATTATAGATCAAACTAATTTAAGGGAAGATTTAGAAGTTAATTTGGATATTAGTGATTATAAATTTATTTTGGGGAATCTTTATAACATTGTTGAAGAACTTAGACTTCTAGAGCATAAAAATAAAGATGACTATATGAATACAATATTGAGTATTTTGGGAAGTTCAATTTAAACGATTAGATTTTAGAAGAAAGAAGGAGTAAAATAAATGTTAATCAATAAAATTAAATCAGACGCTCTTGAAGCACGTAAGGTTCGTAAAACTGATACCGCTACATTATTAACAACTCTATATTCTGAAGCAAGCATGATAGGAAAGAACGCAGGAAATAGAGAATCTACAGACCAAGAAGTATTGCAAGCCATTGAGAAATTTATTAAAAATGCAAATGAAGTTAAGGAAATATTATTAAAAAATAATAAAGATGTTAGCAATGTGGAAAATGAGATTAAAGTTTTGAGTAAGTATTTGCCTCAAAAGATGAGTTATAATGAGTTAGAAAGTGTTGTTAGAGATATTATAGAAGCATTGAAAGATATAAATTCAGAAGTACAAATGGGTAAAGTTATGTCTGTATTGAAGAACTCCTATGGTGGTACTTATGATGGGAAAATTGCTAGTGAAATTGTAAAGAAGGAAATTGTGCAAATTGTGAACGCGATCCTAAAGGTTCGGATAACTATTGGTGTAAGACGCAATTGTTACAAGAATGCTTTGATTGGTTTGATAAATATTTGGAAGAATAGTAGTTCGAAATTGTGATTTCCTTGGATAAAAAATAAATAAAATAAAAGGAGAAATGATAAAATGAATGATGTACAAATTTATGAAAATACTGAATTAGGTTTTAAAGTAAGAACAAAATTAAATGAGGACAAAAGTATTAGCATGAATGCCGAAGATACGGCTATTGGGTTTGGATGGTATGAAAAGAAAGGTGATAAAATATATCCAAGATGGAGAACAATAAATGGATATATTAGTGATTTTGGGTTTTCGCAAGAAGTTGCGAAAGATGATTATATACAAGAAAGTCTATTTTATCTTCTGGGAATGAAAGCAAATAATGAATCTGCAATTGGTTATCAAAAATGGTTAGCTATTGATGTGATCCCTTCCATTCGTAAACATGGTGCTTTTATTGCAGATAGTGAAAACGTAGATGAGAGTTTTATTTTAAATGAATTAAGATTTAGTAAAAAGAGAACCATAAAAACTTTTACAAATGCAAACATAGGTGATATTAAAAAGCTATATGAGGAATTTAGAGAATATATAGATTCCGAATATAAATATAAAACAGACGAAAGAGTGGCACGTTATAAAAGTGTTGAGAAGGGACTAGATGGTTTACATGATAGATTGATCGCAGAAGATACCAGTAATGTCGGTGATTGCTATAATGTTAGAAAACTTAAAGAAAAGGTAATTATTGATAGAACTACATTAGAGAAAAGAATTAGTGGTGGCGAAAAGGCAGGAATGACAAGAGAAATAAGTAGGTTAAATGATGAAATTGAGAACATAAATTCTGCAAGTTGCTATTGTGAATTAGATAATGACTAATATTTAAAGTAAGAAATAAAATTATTTGACATAATATCTCTTTTGTGTTATTATTAATGTAGTACAAAAGAGATATAAATTTAAGAAAGAAGGAATTATAAATGGAAAAAGTATTAGAAGTTATTAATCAAATCCAAGGTACAAGTGGTAGGAACGATAAGGAATCTATTATTAAGAAAAATAAAGATAATGAATTACTTAAGGATATTTTCAAATTTGTGTACTCAACCGAAATAAAAACAGGTATCAAACGCAAGAAACTAGAAAAAGAAGTTAAGTCTAAACCCAATACAAAGATTAATGGTTTTTATGAATTAAAAGATTTTCTTGTTATTAATGGAACTGGTTCAGATCAAACTATTGCAAATATTCAACAATTTTTATCTGAACAAACTGAAGAAATGCGAGAATTATACATACAAATTATTCTTCAAGATTTAAGAGGAGGTTTGAGTGAAAAAACTATCAATAGTGCATTAGGATATGAACTTATCTACATTCATAGATTAGAAAAAGGTGAAGTTGCCGAAGAAAGACATCTTAAATTGCTTAAAGGTAGGGAATTTGGTATTTACAAAAAGGAAGATGGATATAGGGCTGAAATAGAAGTAGGCAATGATAAAGTAAAAGTCATGTCTTCTGGAGGAGAATTGTTTAAGGGTTTATTGGATATAGAAAATATTCTATTAAATGCAGATTTACCTCATGGAGTTTTTGCTTGTGAATTATTGGCAGTAGATGATGATAACGAAATGACTAGAATGGAAAGATTCAACAAAACAGGTTCAATATTAAGAAGAGACGGAGAAAAATATGGGATTGAAGTTAGAGTATTTAATTTCATTCCAGACAATGGGTTTTATGAAGGAAAACATCCAATGATTTGCAAAGATAGAAAAATATTAGCAAAGCAATTGGTAGATAAAATAAACTCTCCTCTGATAAAAAATATTGATGCTTTTTATATTGGGAAAGATTTATCTCAAATTGATTATTGGTTTGAACAAATGATGAATATAGAAGACGAGGGTATTATGGTTTTGCCAATGGATCAAAAATATGTTGGGAAAAAATCATATCAACAAATGTTAAAGGTAAAAACTGAAAAAGAAGCTGATTTACGTGTAATTGGTTTTGAAAAGGGTGAAAAAGGTAAAGAATTTGAAAATACATTAGGTAAAATGATTGTGGATTATAAAGGCAATCCTGCAAAAGTGATGTGTGGATACAAAGTAAAATATAATTCAGAAAAATATGACGATAGAATGGTCAGAGATTATATATGGACTCATCAAGAAGAAATCTTAGGAAAGATTATTAAGGTTCGTTATACAGATGAGACTACAAATGATAAAGGTGGGGTTGATTTAAGATTATGTAGACTAATTGAATATCGTGATGATAAGACAGAACCGAGTTATAATTAAGAAAGGAATGATTATATGATTAAAATAATTGACGGAGATATATTAAAAGCAGAAGAGGATATCATTTGTCATAGTTGTAATTGTCAAGGCGTAATGGGTGGAGGAATCGCAAAACAAATCAAAGAAAAGTATCGTGAAGTATATAGGCAATATAAAACACTATGCGATAGAACAGAATCAAAAGAGTTATTAGGGTCTGTACAACTTCTTGGATGTGACGATGGCAAAATCATAGCAAATTTGTTTGGGCAAGAAAATTACGGAAGAAATGGACAATATACTGATTATGATGCATTAAGAGAAGCATTAACTTCCATTTATGAAAGGGCAATAAATCATAAAGAATCTGTTGCCATTCCTTACAACATCGGATGCTCGCTAGGTGGAGGCAATTGGGATATAGTTTATAAGATAATTAAAGAAGTTTTTCACGACTATGATGCAACCTTATATAGATGGGAGGTGAAATAATGAGTGAAGTAAATCCATTATATCTTGTCAAAGTAGAACCTGGAGCGAATAACAATAAATATTATCGTATGATTCCCAATGGTTCTGTATTTGACGTTCAATATGGTAGAATTGGAACATCTGGTTATCAAACAACCTCCTACCCAATGAGTAAATGGGAATCTACTTTGAAAAGTAAATTAAAGAAAGGATATGAAGATCAAAGTAGATTAGTTGCTGATACAATCGTTAAAGAAAAGAAGAACAAAGAATACTTAGATATTCAAAATAAAGTAATTGCATCAATTGTATCAAGACTTCAATCTATGGCACGACAAGCAATTGCAGATAACTATACAATTTCTTCAAATAAAGTTACTCAAGTAATGATTGATGAAGCACAATTAACTTTAAATAACTTAATTAGTTCTGATAATCTTGAACTGTTTAATAAAACGCTTGTGGAATTATTCAAGATCATTCCTAGAAAGATGAAAAAGGTTAAAGATAACCTAGCGACAAAAGTAGAAGATTTTGGTGAGATAATTCAAAAAGAACAAGATTTACTTGATGTAATGAGAGGCCAAGTAGTACAACAATCTGTAGTTAAAGAGGAAGAAGATGCTACTGAAAACGAGCCAATCAATAATCAAACAATATTAGATGTTATGGGTCTGCAATTTGAAGAAATTACAGAAGAAGAGAAGAAACTAATAAAGAAAACACTTGGTTCAATTAGTGATAAATTCTATCAGGCATGGAAAGTTACTAGCATTAAGACACAAGAAAAATACGATAGTTATATCAAGGAAAATAATATTAAAAACACCAAACTTCTTTGGCACGGATCTCGCAACGAGAACTGGTGGAGCATTATCAACACAGGATTAGTTCTAAGACCATCAGCAGTGGTTACAGGGAAGATGTTTGGATATGGGATATATTTTGCCCCTAAAGCACAAAAGAGCCTTGGATATACATCTCTTCACGGTTCATATTGGGCCGGAGGAAATTCAAATTCAGCATTTATGAGTTTATATGATGTGGCATATGGTAAACCTTATAATGTTCATTCTTTTGATAATAAGTATCATAATTTTAACTATGAATCACTGCAAAGAGAATGTAAAGGAGCAAATTGTTTACATGCCCACGAAGGAAGTATGTTAAGAAATGATGAGATTATTGTCTATAAGGAAGATCAAATTACAATCAAGTATTTAGTAGAACTTAAATAATTTAAAAATAAAATATAAAGGAGTTTTGATAAAATGGGAAATCAAGATGCTAAAATTAAGGAAATTACATATCATGGAACTAAACAATATTTTACGGAGGTTGACGCTAGAACAAAAGATATTATCAAAGATAGTTCTTTTAGAACTTCAGCGAAACATGAAAAGGTTATTCAAAATAATAACGCTACAATTGTAATCCTCGAAGACGGATCAAAAGGAGTGTCAAAATGCTTACCTGTTGATACATATAATGAGACAAAGGGAATTAAAATTGCATATATTAGAGCAAAAATAAAATCATTGCAAAAAGAACTTAAAACTTTAGTAAAATCATAAAATTAAGAAAGGCAAGAATCCTGAAATCGTTGCTATTAAAGGGTTTCAGGATTCTCCAAATAGCATAAAATATCGATTTCGAAGGCATTTAGAAAGGACTGATAAAATTGGACAATATAGAAAAATTCAAACAAGAATATGAATGTATATGGTTAAGAGAACAAAATAATACATCTTTAAGTCCAAATGGCTTGTGTTTATTACACATATATAAGGCAATACATAAAAACTGTGTATGGATACATGAGCAAATGAGAGAAAATCCAAACGACAATCTTAATGTTCTAAGTCATATAATTAATGAAATTTGTCATGAATTAAAAATAAATAGTGAAAAAATATTTACTATTTTACCTTCCGGCAGACTAAAACCTAGTCAATTTGAGAGATATATTGACGAAAAGAATATACCAAAAATTTATAAAGATGAATATAAAATAGTCTGGAATAGGTATACTCAATTATCGGCAGAATATAGAAAAAGACAAGAGGAAAACGAAAAAGAAAGATGTAAAGATGGATATTATACATTTAATTATAACTTCAAAGACTAGTTTGATTTGGAGGATAGGAGTGATATAAATGGATTTTGATAATATGGCAAGAGAAGAATTATTAAAAGTTTTAAAAGAAAGTTATATGAAATTAATTCGTCCAATACCACATAGTCCAACATTTAAAGTCGGAAATTATTATAAAGGAGAACAACAGGAGATGATGAGATAGAAATATATGGAGATGAAATTACGTTATATTTAACATTTGATGAAACAGATAAATATTTCAGAGAATAAATCAAATACCAATTTTATATACTCAGTAAGAAAGGATGATAAAATAATGGATGAAAGTAATAACGAACATTTTCCAGTAGTTACTGTAATATTTAAAGACAGAACAATGTTAAATTATTGTGTTGTTTTTGAAGATGAACCATCAAAAGGTATGGAGGGGTTAAAATATCAGGATGAAATCGAATTAAAGTTCAAGAAACTTCCTTGGTACTCAAGATTTGATGGTTGGGTTTACTTCCAAAGCAGATACATAAACGGTTGCTTTCACGTAGAAAATGTAGATGAGTATAAGATTTATTTTGTATCTAAAGAAGAATTTAAAGGAGAAAAATAAAACAATCACAAAAACAGATATTTTACTTTATGGAGCGTTGCTTGAAAGTGACATGTATGCTGATGGATATGGTTCAACTGACGAGGATACAAAATTATTACAAAAGGCTTTAAAGAAAATATATGGTGTCACAGAAGAAACTTCGGAAGAAGATGTTTGGAAAGTGGAAAAGCAAATGAATGAAGATATGAAAAAGTTGGTTATAGATTTTAGGAGTAAGATGACAGAGTATTTAGGAAAGGAATGAGTTAAATTGAAATTCAAAGAAAAAGATAGAGTGAGAGTTAAAAATATAAGAGACGAAGCTACAATATGTGATATTGAACCAAGTTATTTAATTGGTAAAATAGGTACGATTATTTTTATTGACCATATTCCAGAAATCAATGGGGATATTGATTGTCCATATGAGATTAGATTCGATGATTATAAAGCGCAGGAATCAGGAAATGCTTTTTGGGAAGAAAGTGAATTAGAATTAATTAGTTCAGAAGAAATTCCTTTATATCCATTTAATCTTCCAAATGATAGGAATATTTCAGATGCTTTTTATTACTTGAAATCCAAGGGAGTTACGCCTGAACTATATGAAAAGTTATGGGAGTTATGGAAGCAAATTAAAAGGATTTTAAGCTTAATTAAGAAAGGAATATTAAAAAAATGAGAAGATATAGAACTAGTTCAACAACGTCTAGTGGTGTAGGCATAGGATCTGTTATTGCTGTAATTTTATCTTGGACAATTAATCATTCAATATTATGGGCTATTTTGCATGGTATACTAAGTTGGTTTTACATAATTTATTGGGTAATTAAATACTAAGAATGAACTACTTTATTTGGAGGAAGAAAGATGAAAGTAAGAATTATAAAAGACCTGTCGGCAGAAAATAATAGTACGTTTCCTATTAAGAAATTTATAGGTAAAGTATTTAATGCAGAACATCTAGCAGACAACAGTGTTGATGTAGACTTTGGTGAATATTTGGGTGAATATCTAGGAACATTACACGTTTTTGAAGGTGAATATGAAATTGTAGAATCCTAGCATAAACTTTAACTTTTAATTGTTTTAAGAAAGGAATTGATTTTATGAAAAAATATATGACTTTTGGTTGGGTGCTTGAAGGTGGAGGATGGGTTGTCAGTGACACATTGGAAGAAGCAAAAGGTTTGTGGAGTTTTGGAAAAATAGTATTTGAGATTAATTCTGAAGATGCAGAAGAATTAATGGCATATGGAAAAGAAGTAAAAAGCAATAGACTCATATTGGAAAAACTTAAAGAGAAATATTCTATTGCCTATCAAGAAAATGAACCACCAAATTATTTAGTAAGCAAATAATTTCCCAGAAAATTATGGTTCAATGGAGGTGATTTAATGACAGTAAATGATTTGTATGAAGAACTTGGTAAACTAATGAAAAATAATCCTAGTACAGTTAATGATGAAATTTATTACTTCAGTTACGATTGGAAGGTTGATGCTATTAATAGTTTAAGTATTGAATGGGATTTAGATTGGGAAGGCAGATACATAATATTAAAATAGTGACTCACAAGGGACAATTCAATTCAATAAATAAAGGAGGATAAATTATGACAATTTGTAGAGAATGTGAATTTTACTCAGAGGATGATTTAACAGGCCTATCTCCACAAGATAAATTAGATCATGTAAGTGGTCACTGTATGGATGCTGATAATCCAGATTTTAATGAATGGGCAAGAACATTTGGTAGAGGTATTACTAGAGAAGATTCATTAACAAGTCCTAAATGGTGTAGTAAAAGAGATAATCCTGAAACAACAGAAGAATATTATACTAAAGATGAAATTAGTGAATTTGTTAAGGAAGAAATTAGAAATAGGAAATTGATTGAATTTATAAGATGTACTAGATCAAATGATATAATTTGGTATTAATTAAATATTAAGGAGTTAAAATAAATGGATTTAAAAGTTGTACCACAAGAACATTCAATAATGACATTGTATGGAGCAGATACCCAAGAAATACTTCGTTTTGAACCTAATGGAGATATATTTATTCATGGCAAATTGTCCACTAATGATAGGGAAATAACTGATGGATTTAGAGAATTTTTAGGAAAACAGGGATTTTAATAACCAAATCAAAAGAACAGTTCAATACTAATAAAAGAAAGGAAGTATTAAAATTATGAGTGTAGATTATTATTCATGTGATTGTTGCGGAGAAAGTGTTTATGAAGAATTTGTAAAGGGTTGTGAAAAGTGTGGACATAGTATTTGTACGGAATGTGTAGTAAATGATGATATTAATTCTGAATATGCAAGTAGATATCGTGTTAAATTTGATGGATCAGAAGAACAAAAAGAGGAATATGGAATTACTGAAGAAGATATAAATAATAGATATTTTGAAATAGGGAAACCAATTGATGATACAGGTATTGATCCAAAGTATTGTCCTTTTTGTAATGGAAATATGATACATAATGATGATTTATTGGATTATTTATTAAATAAATATGGTTTATCTAAAGATGAAGTTAAAAAGGAATATTTGGAAAGTGCATTTTTAAAGTATTTATAGTAAAGAAAGGATGGAAAAATAAATGATTTATAAAGTAACTATACGAGATTGTGTAGAGGGGCTTAATTATAATAGTAAATGGATTCATGAAGATTGTTACGTTGAAGCAAACACTAAAGAAGAAGGATTAGAGATAGGAAAGAAATATTTTGGCAAAAGAGATTATAATAGTATTCATATTTTAGAAATAGAAACTGTAGCCAAGGATCAAATCGAAGGAATAGAATATAAGGATTTTGAAAAGTGTAAAGTTTATTGGGGAGATAAAAATAAAATAGAGATATTTAATACTAATGAAGATTTTAGAAATTATTGTGAGAAGAATAAATATTATTATGACTTTCAAAATAAATCAATTCTGCACAATAATAAATTGATTGGTGCAGTCTTCGGAGAAAATAGAATGGTAGATTATAAATTATTAGATCATTGGGATAGTATTTCGTTTAAGAAAGCCTAATTGTAATACTGTAAAAGATATAACTTATAGAGTTGAAAGGAGAATCAAAATGAACGATCCAAACAATTTTCAATGTGATATTTGTGGTAACACATTAACTTCAGAATCTTGTTTTTGTGAAAACTGTAAAACGTGGTTTTGTAATGGTTGTGCATTTGAAGATAAATGTGAAGAAAGGCAAGGTATTTAAGGAGGGAGAAATTATTATGGAAGAAAATTGGTTAGGTTGGTTTCAAGTAAATTATATCTTAAAAAAGAGAAACTTTGTTAGAGTTATTCTTACTGATACATTAAATGGTAGGAAATTACATCTTGATTATTCTTTGAAATATGGTCAATACAATAAGTTTAAAAAAGAGTATCAAAAAGGTGAGATTGTTAATTTGTATGAAACCAGTGATGGAGATAGTGTTGTAAATGTTATGGGTGGATTGAATTGAATAAGTAAATAGAATGAAAGAGGGATTTAGATATGATTCATAAAATTGGTGAAGAAATTCGTGTTGTTAGAGATTATGAAATTGAAACAATTTTAAGTGAAAATAAATTACAAGTTAAAGAAGGTGATAAAGGTTTTATAGATAGTAGTGGTAGCATTCATTATACATCTGGTCAAGCAAGAGGTAAAATTCATCGCTTAAGGGAAGTTGAAGTTAAAGGTTATGACCATGAGAACATTGCAAAGATGATATTTAAGAGATTAGATAATCAATATAGAATTAGCGATTTTCTTGAAGATTGGGATATAGGAATGAATGATTTTGTTAGTGAAATTGAAGATGTTTTAAGTGATATTTTGTAAACCATAGCAAACGAATCTTTCATAGGGAAAATAAAAGGAGATGGTAAATATGACTTTAGAAGATGCTATTATTCATGCAGAAGAAACAGCAAAAGAAAACATATGTACACCATGTGGAGAAAATCATATGCAATTAGCTGAGTGGTTAAAGGAACTAAAAGAATATAAACTTTATTTTGGAAATGAAATGGCAAAGAAGAAAATAGACAATTGTGGTTATTGGGATGGATTGCGATCTAGGAAAAATCATAGTGCATCCATAGAAATTATGGATAATATGATAGAGATAAGAAAACTATGAAATTAACCATTTAATTGATTAGGAAGGAGTTGATAATAATTAAATGTTCTGTTTGCGGTTATAAACTTTATACTAATAGTTGGTCTGGTGAACATGGACTAGAAGAAACAATTAAGAGATGTGAAAGTTGTGGGTATTTAGATCATTGGTCTTACGGGCAACAAGAGTTAAAAGTAGGTAAGTGGCATATGCGTTTTACTTATCATCCTTATATCTCTAAAGAAGATGAAAAGTTAGCAGAGAAATATTTCAATGAATTTCAAAAGAGAATTAGGATGAGAAAATATTATTATAAACATATAAAGAGGAGTGATTAAATGGATAAAGTTTTTAAAATTTATGCCAATTGGGAAGAAAATGGATTATATTATATTGATACGGATTATGGTCAATTAAATACTAATAATAAAACTCAATATGAGAAAGCAGTTAAAGATGGATTTATAATTATTAAACTGCCTGAAGATGATGTTGTAATTTTAGATTAGCATCAAGAACTGATTTGCTAGGAAAGGAGTGATAAATAATGCCATATGATTGTTCAATTACAAAAAGAAAAGGTTGTAATTATTGTATAAGAGGTAAGGAGTTATCAGAAAATAATAACTTGTCTTTTTGGATTAATGATAATGATTGTAAAGGAAATGCAAGAATTAAAATAAGAACTGCAGCAGGAGTAAATTCTATGAATGAACATATCAATATTAATTATTGTCCTATTTGTGGAAAAGAATTAACTTAAATAAAGTATTTTAATGAGATAATGAGGTGAAATAAATTTGAGCATTGAATATTGGTGTGATAATTGTGGTACAGAACCTAAAATAAAGACAGGAAATAAAATTAATTATTGTCCATGTTGCGGTAAATATGGATCATTGCATAATCGTAGAAAATCAAAGTGGGTTATTTCTTATAATGATGAGGACGATTCAGATTATATAAAATTAGATGTAGAACAAATAAGAAGAGATGCTGGTAAAATATTTGAATAGATAATAAATAAATCAAAGTACAGTTTTATTTGATGGAAATGAGTTGATTAATAATGATTAGAAAAACTCCATACTTATGTGAAATGTGTAAGAAGCATTTTTATGAGCCAAATGTTGTTAAAGAAAAACATTGTGAATATAGAGTATGTCCTCACTGTAATAGCAGATGGATTAAACAACCATGTCATTGCATATAATTAAGAAGATTTAAAGGAGGATGAATAATGGAAGATAAGATATTATATACAGAATTAAGTGGAAGGCAAGCGATATTATTACAAAATAAGATTTATAAGACATTATTAGATTATATAACTAATGGTGAAATTTTATTTGAAAAGAATCAATTGACTGAAACGTATAAAATCAAAGGGGTGAGATGGGATATTAAGTTAACTGTGATTGAATAATTATGACATCAATCCACTGTTTCTAGCTAATATAAAAGGAGGTAATTTTTTTGATTATTCCACTTAATGATATAGAAATTAAAGAATATCTAGATAATGTAATTACCAATTGGAGAAAACGAAAGATAGAATCGAAAGATATTTTAAAAGACATTCTAAATACAGAGTGGTCAGGGATGGCAGGTCAATATGAAGAAGAAATTTTGGTTGCTAGTTGTTATATTGACGCTTTTCAAAGTGTAAGAGTAAGTTTATTTGGAGAGTTATTATCATAAATATGCTATTTGAAAGGAGGGAGAGGTTAACATGTTTAATATTGGAGATATGATTTCTCATTCACGTATTCACATCTTACCAAGTGGTGGAAAAGTAAAATTTGTAGAAGAAGGATGGATAACTGGATTTTGTCCAGAAGACGAAAATATAGTGTGTGTAGAGCTTTATACAAAAGATTGTCTTATGAGTCAGAAAGTTCATATTGACTCATTAATAAAAATCAATAAATTTCATTGATCAAACATTTAAAACACAATTTCGAAAGGAGTAATAAAACATGAATATAAACATAGAAACTAAATATAGTGTTGGAGATAAAGTTTTTGTAATAGCTGAAACATCTAAATATAATGATTGGTATAGGAATGAAACAAAATGGGTAGTGGTAGAGGATACTTCACAAATTGCATGGAATCCACCACTTATCCCATTAGAAATTGAGAAAATTGTTATTACTCAATATTCAAGAAGTTATAAATTGTTTTATAAAGTTCAAGATTATCTCTATAGTGAGAAGGATATGTTTGATATTTTGGATGACGCACAGATAGAATGTAAGAAAAGAACTAAGGATTGACACGATAAAATCCAAAACTTAAAGGAAAATTACATTGACATTACTACTATAAGTAAGATATAATTATTTATAGTAGTAATGAAAGAAATGAGTTGATACATATGACGTATTCAGGTCACGCAGATTCAAAAATGATGTTCTATCCAACACAGGAATTTGAGACACATAGATTATTAGGACTTCTTGGTAGGATAGAAATAGATTGGTTAAAGAAAAACTATCTAAAAGAATATTACACAAAAGAAGGAATATATCAAGAATTAGCAATGAAAGCACTAGATAACAATGTCAGAATAGAAAACGTCTATTACGATTATTGGTTGAACACAAATCAATATGATATGATAAAGAAGAATTGTGAATTTAGTTTAGGAAGTAATAATAATTTCCCTATTGTAATCAGCGATTTGTGGGCAGGAGAGGGAAAGTGGTTAGATTGCTTTTCATCTGTAATGGATCGAAGTCAAAATAGTAATAATTTTATTCAAATTGCTAATGAATTGGAACAAAACAGATATAAAATTATCTCAGATAATCCTAATATTTATGATTCATATAATGAAGCATTTGAAACATTAAAGCAAATTCCCAAGCAATCAAGTTCATTATTTTTGTTCAACCCTCCATATGGTATGGTCAATAAAATTCGCTCAATTCGTTTTTACTTACAAATGACGATTGATCGCCAATTAATATACAACCCCTCAACATCAAAAGACTACAAAACAGGATATATCGTCTGTGTTATTCGCAAAGATGATTTTCTAGACTCCCTAGACATTCTATCCAAAAACTTTGACATCCTTAAAAACTCAATCTATAAAACTAATCCAGAAGAATACGCTAAATTCAAACAATACATTTTTATTGCTCGTCTCAAAAGACATCCATATGACTTATCTAATACAATGCAGGCAATGGATTTCACTAAACAATATAATGAAATAAAAGCAATTATAGAATCAGAGCCAGAATTCAACCTCAGACAATATAATACTTATCAATCAATTAATTATCCCTACATCGACTATGACACAGCAAAAGAAAATAATAAATATATTGAAGCACCTACTACTCATATTAGTAAAAATGATTCAATATGGAAATGGGCAAAAGGAATTACAGAATTAAAAGATTTAGGTGGAGAAAAATTAGTTGTTCCTAAACCATTAAAATTAGGTGAAATCAGTAATCTTCTAGCATCTGGAATGATTAACGGTGAAATATCATTAGAAGATGGTACTGGTAGACATGTTGCTATTGGTGGAACGAAGAGTATTGAGAAGAAAGAAATAAATAAATATAAGGATGATAATGGGGATAATTATACTGAGACAAAGATTATTAAAATGAGTCTTCCCTATTTAAACATTTTGTGCTCTGACAATGGTAAATTAATCATAAAGGAATTAGGAGGTGAATAATTAATTTGATTCCATATTTAAGAACTACAGATAAGAATACTATTAATTGCAATGCTGATTTAGTTATTCTTGATTCAGGAGATCCAATATTAATCTCTCTATGTGATTTGCATATCAAGAATAGAAAAATATGCTCAGATTTAATCTCTCATTCTTATCATATTACTTTAAGAGATAGAGAAGATATTTTCTTTGAGCAAACATTATATGGTAGAGAAAATCATTATCGTTATAAATCTGACAAAATGGAAAATGATTTAACTCATACAATTATTTACAATACTAAAATTAATGATTATTGTATCAATTGGAATAATGAAGATAAGAATGAGATTATCACAAAGTATCTAAGAAATATTCATTATTTGCCTGTGACTGCCGAAATTGTTAAAATGATTTTAGATAAAGATGATGAAACAAATTCTAAATATAAAAGTAGTTATAGTAATTATGGTTGTGTTGGAGAATGTACTGTTTATACTAATAATCCAATGTATACTGATTTAAAAGTATATGAAATCAATGTTACTTGGTTTAAACAAAGTTTAAATGCTTTGACATTAGAGGGTTATGAAGAAGATTTTGATTGGAATGAAATAGATGATATCGAAGGATACATCTTCGCTTTTCTTAGTCAGATTAAGGAAAGATTGAAACAAAATGTTAGAGTTTTGTTTGATCCCAAGAATATTAATCAGAAAATGTTTGAAGGAAAGATGAAACCATTTGATGGTCAAGTTCCAATTATTCAAGCAGGGTTAGAGGTTTTGAAAAGAAGCCGGTTTGTTTATTTGGCTTGTACTCAGGGGTTTGGGAAGAGTCTCAGTACAGCAAAAATAAATCACTGTCATTTATATCAAAAGAAACAAAACTATGTTACTTTAATTATGGCTCCTGCAATTACATTATCTCAATGGGAAGAAGAGATTGAAAATAGCATAGGAGATAAAATTAATATTTTTACAATTAAGAAAACTTCTGAATTTATTAAAATTTATAATAAAACTAATTTGCAATTTGATAGACCAACTTATTTTATTGTTGGAAAAGAGACATTTAAACTTGATGCAAAACGTGTATCTGGAATTAATATTAGAACTATGGAAATAAAGCATAAAAAAGAAGTACAGAGTGGTGGTTATTATAGTTATTCAACAATTAAAGAAATAAAAGAGAAAATAACTATAGCCTGTTGTCCTGATTGCGGTAGACCTTTACAAAATGAATTGAGAAAAAAAGAAGATGTATTCTTTACTGCTAAAGATTTTGAAGGCAATCCTAAGAAATCAAATTACAAATGTTCTAATTGTGATGCAGTTTTATGGCAAAGTACATATGATAAAACTAAGAAAAGTAGTTTAATAAGATTTATTAAAACTAAAAATATTCATTTTGATTCTGTCGCTATCGATGAAGCACATCAAAATCGTAATGGAGAATCGATTATCGGTAACTCTACAAGGACATTGTTCAATTATGCTAAGAAGATATTACTACTTAGCGGTTCCAGTAATTCAGGATATAGTTCGAGTTTTCACAGTTTGTTATTAGGATTAATTCCAAATAAACTCAAAGCAAACGATGTTATGGAAATGGAAAAATTTATTAAAACTTATGGAACATTAATGGCAGTCTCTAAAAAGAAAGATGGAGAATATTATCGTTCAGGCCGAAGTGAAATTAAAGATAGTGAATTTAAAGAGATCGAGGGCATAAACCCAATTGCCTACAGTAAATATCTTATAGAGAACTATATATTTGCTACTCTTGACGATCTAGGAAAGGATTTGCCGGACTTAAATGAAGTCTATGTACCAATTAGCCAAACTCAAGGAATGGAACGCTTAGAGAGGGATTTATGGCATGAAATTAAGTCTGCTAATGCTTTCAATGCTAAGATGTATGAGAGTTCGATTGTAGAACATTACATTAACAATCCTTTTAAATGGGATTCTATTCCTATTAATAGAGGAGAAGAAAGTTATAAAGAAGTTCAACCCAAATGTATTGCTGATTGTATTTTACCAAAAGAGCAGAAATTATTAGATATAATCAAACAAGAAGTTTCAGAAGGTAGAAAATGCTGTATATATGTTGACTTCACTGGCGGTGGAGAATATATGCAAGGTGAAACCATTGCAAAAAGAATTGAAGTTTTGTTAACGAAAAACAACATTGAATGTTTTACATTGAAGGCATCTGTGGCTACTTATGACAGAAAAGAATTATTAGATAAGAAAAAAGATGATTTTCAAGTATTGATTACGAATGCAAAATTAGTGGAAGTTGGATTGAACCTCACATACTTAAGTACATTTTTAGTTTATATGCCCTCTTATCATTATGAAACCATAGTACAGAGCATAAGAAGAGGATATAGGGCGAATAGTACATTAGAAAATAGAATTTATCATCTTTATTATGAAAACAGTTGTGAGAATGGAATTATTAAACGCTACCAAAGAAAAATGGCTGAAGCACAAGCAATTGAAGGTAAATTTGATGCTTGCTTAGAAGACGATGATACTATTCGGACTGCTAGTAAACTTGGCAAGAAGATTAACGAAGGAGTTGGTATAAAGTAAGAAATAAAATATTGACATTATATTATGCCCATGTTATAATAAATATATACTAAGTACATAAATAAAATTCCAAGCAAATATTTCTTTTCTAGAAAATGGTAAGGAGGTGAAAAATGGATACAATCAAATTACAGGATAATCACAGAAAAGCTTTAAGTAGTAAAATTACCAAAGCCATTAATGCTATACCAGATGAAACAATTCAAGAAATATTCCTAGATTATATTGCAAATGAGATTGACAATTTATATTCAGAAAGTAATTTTCAAGATATTGTAGAGTCTCAGTTAAGAGAAATTATTAGAAATATGTTTATTGAAAAAGGGTTATTAAAAGCAGTTAATATTGAGGAGAGTGTTTAATTTGATTTCTAAGAAACAATATTGTGAATTAGTTATCGAAGATTTTTGCAATAGCGAAGAAATAAATAGAGAAGAATTAAAAGAAGGTGATATTTATAAAAGTTCATGTTTAGGTATTGCTATGGAGTATCTAGGGTTAATTAAAGATCCAAGTAATCTTGAATATATCTCAACTAGAGCAGGAATTGCAGATACTTATGTTAATGCAGACGAAAGAGTTATTAATATGTTAACAGTTAGAGATATGTTGAGTTTATTGCCTGATGAAGTGGAAAATCAATGGGAATGGTAATTTATTTAATAGTCGATTTTAATAGAGAGGGGGAAAAATAAATGAAATTTCAAGATGAATTAATTAAAATCTTTGATGAATGTACTGCAGAAATATTTGAGGGAGAAACCTTAGACGAAGATGATAAATTAGATTTTGAACTAATAAGAGAAACCGTAATAGCAGGGTTAGCCAAAGAGGTAGTTTCCGAAGAAGATAAGGAGTTTGTATTGAGTAATTTAGATTTATATAAACGACTATTTAAAGCCGTATTAACAGATGGTGAAAAAGAAATAAAGATGGTTTTGGTTGAAATGTTAAAACGTAAAAGACAAATATAAAAATTGATTCGAGGGACAAATAAATTAAATGGAAGAAGGTAAAAATTTAATGGAAATAAAACAAAGCATTTTTGATCAAGGAGTAAATATCAATGGGAAATTATGTGCATTTAAAATCGAAACATATGAAACTAGACATAAATTAGATGGAGTATATGGGGTTTCTGGAGCAGAAAGAAGCAAAGAAGATGAATACATAAAAACAAACACATCTAGAATTTTAGGATATTTTAATGAGGAAACAGGAGTTATTAAAACTGTTGGTGTGTATGGATCTGAATACAATATAAAAAATTCTGATAGGTTAAAAGTATTAAATGTCAAAATAATTGATCAAGGGAAGTTATTACAAGACATAGTATTTTAGTCTCCATCGAAAATTCCATTTTAAGTTATAAACATGAAAGAAGGAGATAATTTATGAAAATTGAAATACCAATATCTCATCAATCTCAAAAACAAATAAACTATCTTACCAAAAACTACACCGAAACAAAAGAAGTCCCTGAGAAAATTAATGGTAGAACGCTAATTCATATTTACCCAAAAGAAGATACTATTGAAGATGGAACAGATGATTCTCGTGGTTTTGTAGATGCTCTTAATTGCGAAATACATATTTACAATACTGACAATATGACAGTGTTTAAAACAAAAAGACATGACCAAATAGAAATGAGAGTACCTTGTAATGTTAGGATATTTAAAGATTTGAGTACAATGCTAATTATTGATACTCCTGTGACGTTTGGAATATATCAATCATTAGAGGTTAGGAAAGTATTAGTATAAAAACAGCATATAATTAGAATTTTAGAGGAGGAAAACAATTAATGAAATGCGAATCATGTTTACTTCGAGGAGAAAATGAAAATATAGAAGATTTTACTTTACAACTAAATGTAACAGAGCATCACTATCAAAAATTCAATATCAAAGACGATGGGACTTTAGAATACATAGACTCAGATGCAGATCAAACAATATATCTAGAATGTCCTTTATGTGGTACAAAATATGATTTAGATGTGGATTATCAAAACTTTAACTTACAATTGGAGGAACGACACGTTATCACAAGATTGGATTTTGCAGGAAATTATAAAGATGTAAATCCAATTGTAAATATTAATGATTATAAAATTATTGAGAGGAAAGGTAGTTAATTATGGAAATATTAACTCTACACGATCACGTATATGACACTTACACAAATAAAGTCAAAGGTAATAAATTACTTTCATATGAGATGGTGCAGAAAAAACTTACCAGAAACTATCATCTATCCAAAAAAGTAAAATTAGGTTCACAAGAATTATGTCTCTACGGATGCTTAACTTTCCTAGTAAGTGAAAATTGTGTCTTATGGATTAAGAATTACATAGGTACAGATACTTCATGGTTCATTAAAGATATGAAGAAATATGAGAAACTAAATGAGCAATTAGGCATTGACAATAATGCAAAAGAATTAAAGTTTGACTAAATGCTAAAATAAATATATAATGAAAGGGAGGTTGGATAATTAGATTGGCTGAAAAGATCATTGCATATCTTAAACAAGAAGCAGATAAGGAAGTTGCAAGAAAAACTAAAGATATTAATTTTTATTTTAGTAAATGTTATTATAAGCACAATTTAAGGCGTAGGTAATACATATGGTTATTTTGATTAGAAAGGAGAAATAAATATATGTCAGAGACTATTGGACTAATTGGATTCTTACTGGCATTTGGAATGATTTCAGGAATGTCTGGTGGATGGATAATTGCATCATCATTAAAGAAAGTAGCAAAAGAATGGAAGCCTATTTTTGAGAAGTTGGTAGGTGAAGATACCATAGAAATTAAGATTTTAAGTGGAAAGGAGTGTTATTGTGGATAAAACTTATATCATAAAATTTAAAAACATAAATAAAGATTATAAAGATGACGCAGAAGGAAATTTAGAAGCATTATTTTCAGATGTGGTAGATTTTGCAGAAAGTTTTGAAATAGAAGAAGTTGAGTAATAAAAATATCCAACAAATAGAACAGTTATTTTATTTAAGGAGGTGAACTATGGACGAAGATTTTATTAAAAATTTGAAAATTTTTATGGAAGATTATGAAAAACTAAATAAATTTTGCAAGGAAATGTTTAATGATAAACTAATATCAGACAAAGTTAAAAATATGTATTCTGAAAAATATAATGCACTCAATATTCATAGAATTGGTAAATAATTAAGGAGGTGAAAAATATAATGGAATCAACATCACGCATTAAGATTAATGAGTATAAAAATAATCCTAAATCAGCAATTGAACAATTAGAGTTTTGTGAATATGAATGCGAAGGTGGAATAATGGTCAATAATGTTGCATTTATTGCTTTGAAAGAATTGGTTATGGAGGATGATAGGTAAATGAATATAGTAATTAATGAGAAAAAGAACTTTGAAATACCAAAAACACCTTTTATTATTTCTGTGGACAATAAAGACTTTAGTTAGTTACAAGAAAAGAAAATAAAGATGGAAATAATTTCTTCTTAACTGATTTCTATAAAGGTTATACATGGTCTAGTGATTTATATACATTTGATTTTCTTGAAGAAAAATTAAAAAGTAAAGAATGATTAATTATTGAATCAACTTTAACTATTGAAAATAATTAAAGGAGGTGACAGTCATAAGAAAAGTAAGATTTTTAAAAGATTTCAATTCATTCAAGAAAGACACTTATCGAGTTATTATGGAAGAAACTGCATTGCATTATCGCATTCAAGTTAATTTGTATAGTGATGAGTTATATTGGATTCATAAGGAAGATTGTGGATATTTGTTTATGGTTGTAGAGAGGAGTTAGGAATATTGTTAAACACAACAGAGTTAAATGAAATCAATACATATTTGACATATTTAGCATTAGGTATTGAAGATAATGGATTATCAAAAGAACAAAATAAAGAAATTGAGCATTTAAGTAATAGGTGTGCAGATGTTATTGATGAAATTATTGAATATAAAGAAAATAAAATGAAAGTAGGAATATTAAAATGAAAAAATCACAATTAAATAGTTCAATGCTTTTTAAAATGAGAAATGGAGTATTATTTGCTTTATTGAGTGACATCGAAGGTGATCTTATATTTTATGATAAAATTGACATTGAGGAAGGATATAGTGGTGATGGAATATTATTAGATGATTTTGATGATGATTTATCTCCAGATGACGATGATTTTGACATTATAGCAATTAAACAACTTAGTAGTTGTGTGAAGGTTATTTCAAATGTTTTAGGAAATAATGAACCTGAAGAATGGGATTGGGTAGAGGAAGTTGAGAAAGATGTAGAAGAAGAGCCAAAAGTTGAAAACACTGTTCAAAATATTACAATTAATATCACAATTGATTCAAAAATGGATATTAATGATTTTGTGAATGAATTATCATCAAAAATGAAGAATATTAGCAATTATTAGACCCTCAAGAAATTTTCATTTTATAGGATTATGACTAAAATGACCATAAATTCTAATTTTAAGTAAAAATCACTAAAATAGCCATGCAACCGTTGCTACATAAGGGTTTGCGGTCATTAAATAGGCATAAATAATTATGTTATATATTCTATCCTATGAAAGTGGAATTTTATGTGGTTTGATTATAGTTTATAAAGTAAGAAATAAAATGTTGACATGGTTGTTGTGGTATGTTATAATTATTAAGTGGAGTTATTGAAAGGAGTAGCGAGTGGATAGATTAAATATTTTCGAAACAGAACTATCATACATATTAAATCCTAAGATCAAAGAATTCACAGAAAAGGCATTAAATAACTTACCAGAATATTTCTTCTCAATTCCTGCATCATCTTCAGGTAAATATCATCCTCAATATGCTTTAGGAGAAGGAGGTTTGGTAAAACATACTCAAGCAGCAGTTAGAATTGCAGTAGAGATGTTTAGATTAGATATATTTAAGTATACAGAAGATGATAAAGACATAATTATAGCATCTTTAATATTACATGATGGTTGTAAATCAGGATTAGATAATAGTTCGCATACTGTCACAGAACATCCATTAATTGTTACTAATATGTTAAAAAATAATCAAGAAATAAATAGTTGTTTAGATGATAATACTTTGAACATGATTGTTGGTAATATTGAATCACATATGGGGCAATGGTGCTTCGATTATAAAACAAAAAAGAAAATAATGCCTACGCCAAAAAGTAAAATACAACACTTTGTACATTGGTGTGATTATTTAGCTAGTAGAAAATGTCTAGAATTCAATTTCGATGTTAAGGTTGTAAGATAAAATAATAATAGAAAGGAAAGATGTTTATTAAAACAAAAGCATGGGGTCAAGTTCCTATCTGTAGAAGTAATTCACCACCTTCTTTCAATATATTTTTATAAGATCATGTGCATTAAATAATAAAATAAAATTATTGAAAGAAGGAATACATAATATGGCAAAGAAAGAAGATAAAAAACAACTTAAAAAAGGACAATCGTTATTTCAATTAATTGGAGAAGCAAAAATTACTGATTTCACATTTAAGATGGACGAAACCACAAAGAAATCAGATTGGGTTTGGAATCAACTAAATCTTGGAGTGGATTGCGGTGGTGGAAATGTTGTTTATGCTGATTTAATGGGTGGTTATGGTTCTGAAAGAGATAATATTCTCTATGTCCATGGTCAAAAAGAAAATGATAAAGGTAAAATAATTGATGATTTTGGAAATCAATATACAATTGCTTGGGAGGATAGATTTGACGAAGATATTCTTAAGACAATAGGGGATCAATGTTTTATTACTATTGGGCTTGAAAAAGACAATAAAGAAAAAACATTCCCTAAGAGATTTTTATCTGCTTATGATGCTATTGAATATGTTCAAGAGCATCTTAAAGATGGAATGGTTATTAATGTTAAGGGTGGATTTGTATTCAAAACATATAATGATTCAGTTACAGTAACAAAAGAAATTAAAAGTATATTTTTATCTAAAGTAGATGATGCTTCTAAATATAAAGCAACATTCACACAATCAATTCTTCTTGATAAAGATAGTGTTGGTAAGCTAGATAAAGAAAAGGCTGTTTATCCTATTTATGCAAGGGTTATTGATTATACAAAAGAATATAATGGCAAAATAGTTAAACAAAATATTACATTTAAGAAAACATTTGAACTTGAAGTAGATAAGATTAAACCTGAAAATACTAAAAAGTTTATTGATAAAGTATTAAAAGTAAAAAAAGATATTACAGAAGTTGTTATTGACGGTGATATTGTAGAAGGACAGTCTTTAGTTAATATTACAGAAGCAGATATCCCTGAAGATATTATGGATCTTATTGAAATGGGAGCTTATACTATGGAAGAGGCAATAAATAAACTTGCTGTTGGTGGTAGTAAAGAAAAGAAAATGGTAATTAGAAAACCAGCTATTAAAATGGTTGGCGAGGAAGATAATAAAAAACCAGTAATTCTTAAAACAGATGGTCAATATAAAGAAGAAGATTTCTTTTTTGACTTTATGATTGAAGATAAAGAAGAGGAGGAGGAAGAAGAAGATTTAGAAATTACTGATACAGAAGATTCTGATGAAAATGAAGATGCTACAGAAGATACATCTTGGATGGATGCACTAGACGAAGAATAAGAGAGTTATTTCCTATATCAAGGGGTAAGGATAATATTCTTACCCCAGATAATAAAAATAGTATAATAAAATTAATCGAAAGAAGGAATTTTAGTTGGCAGAAAGAAAATATGGTAAAAAGAATGTAATCAAAGTAAATCCACTGGCTTATAATTTGGGATTAATTGGAGAAAGTGGAATTGGAAAAACAACCCTAGCAAAAGAAGTATGTGAGCAACTTGTAGGAGAAGACGGATACATGATTTTCAATATTGGTAAAGAAGATGGTATTGATGCCATTGCCGGAGCTATATATGAAGATATCCCTGACTGGGATGCTTTTGAAGAAGTCACTGATGATATATTAGAGAATAAACTTACAGATTATAAAGATTTAAAGGTTATTATTTATGATACATTAGATGAGTTGTTTGAAATTGCCGAACCAGAAGTAATTAGATTACATAATAAAGAAAATCCAGAAAAACCAACTCAATCTATTAAAGCAACTTTTGGTGGATATATGGCCGGAGAAGACAAAGCCGCTGAAATTATTTTAACGAGAATGTGGGAGCTTAAAAAAATAGGAATTAGTATGTTTATTATTGGTCATACAAAAAAGAGAACTATGACAGATGTGGCAACTGGTCTTGAATATGATATGTTAACTACTAATATGTCTCATAGATATTTTAGTGCATTAAAGACAAAATTACATGTACTGGGTGTTGCATCTATCGATAGAGAAATTACGCAAACAAAAACAGGAAGAAAGGTTGGAAAAGGCAAAGATAGAAAGGACGAAATAAAAGGATCTATCGAAAATGAAACAAGGAAGATTACTTTTAGAGATGATAATTTTAATATTGATTCTAAGTCAAGATTTTCTGAAATTACCGACTCAATACTTTTTAGTCCAGAAGAATTTATAAAAGCAGTTGAGGAAGCAATTAAAATTGAACATGATAAGCAAGCAGGAATCAAATCTATCGAAGATACTAAGATAGAACAAGCAGTAGAAAAAGAAAAAATTGATGAAATCAACGCAATTGACAAAAAAGCAGAATTTGAAATAAAAGAAGTAGAACAACTTGTAGCAATGATTACTGGTTTTGTAAAAACAAATAAAACAAATCCAGAAAAATTAAAACCGCTACTTTTAAAAAGTAAAGAGCTAGGATATGTAAATCCTACAAAAGTTGATAACTTAGAACATGCAAATATTTTGTTCGATTTAATAGACGGAAAATAAATATAAATAATGGGAGGGAATTAATTTTTCCTCCCTGTACGACTTAAAGGAGATAAAATATTTATGACAAAAAGAAGCAAGGAAGAAATAGAAAAAGAGAAACTGGAAAATTTAGAAAAGAAAAGATTAAAACAAATTAAACAAGAAAAATTAAAAAATGATCAAAATCTAAAATCAAAAATATATAAGGAATGGTGTGAACTTTATGAATATGTAAAAAAAGATATTTTAGAATACGAACCAGATTTAAAATTGCCTAATTATGTATTACTAAGACTCAAGGGATTATCTAAAGGTCAATTTATTGCTAATAAAAAAATAACCCCTATGGCAAGTTATGATTTCAAAACTATTCTGTATACATTTAAACTATGCAAACAAGACATATTAATCGGATTTAGAACTAATAATACTAAATTTACTGGCGAACAACATAAATTCAATTATGCAATGGTTATTATAGAAAGCAATATTAACGATATGGTTATTAGGTTAAAAAATGCAGAAACCGCAAAAAGCAAAGCGGAAAATATAGAAACTGATAATATATTTCACGAAGGAGCAGAATACAAGACAAAAACCAAAATAATAAACAATACATTAAAAGATTTATGGTAAAGAGGTGATATCTATTACACAAGCCGTTAAAAGTAAAAGTACAACAAGTAAACTAACTCCGTTCGAAGAAGAAATGTTGGCAACAGGTAAAAAGATAAGAGAATATAAAAAGGCTTGCGAGGCAAATATAGTATCAATATTATGGAAACAACCTGATTTATATTATACATATGATAAACTAAAGTTATCTAATTTTACAGAAAATTGTTGGAAGGTATATTGGCAGATAGGTTATGACATAGTTATAAAAGAGAAGAAGTTAGTCCTTGACGATGTTACCGTAGGATTATATCTTGAAAAACATTTAAAATTAAAGGAGCAATATGAAAAATATAAAGGTTATGAAACAATTGAAAACGCAAAAACATATGTAAAGATTGATAATATTAGTGGATATATTAATGAACTTTACAAGTGGAATGCTGTATTAGGTTTATTAAAAAAGAAACCAATATCAGAAAGAATTAAAGATTTTGTAGATATGACATCTGAACAAATATATGACGAAGAAGAGGCGATATTGAATCATATTTTTATTAATGTTGAAGGAGAAGATATTACTCATGATATTTCTGATGGACTAGATGAATTGATTGAAGAATTAGATCAAGGTGCAGCAGTAGGTTTGCCATTATACAATTCGCTTATGTTAAATAAAGAAGTCGGAGGTAATCTTGAAGGTAATATTACTTTGGTTGGTGGTTTGAGTGGTGTCGGCAAAACAGCGTTAAGTAGAATTTTAATTCTTCCAGGAATTTTGGAACATAAAGAGAAAATCGTCATAATGATAAACGAAGAAGGGAAGAAAAAATGGCAACGTGAATTCCTTGTTTGGGTGGCTAATAATGTTTTTAAGGAAGATTTACAAAAATATATTGTACGTGATGGCAAATATAAACCAGAGGTAAAAGAATTACTAAAAAAGTGTTCAGAATGGGTTAAGCAATATAAAAATACAATAATACTAAAACCATTCACACAATATACTACAGCCAAAGCCATTAAAACAATAAAAAAATACTCTAGTATGGGCGTAAAGTATTTTATGCTTGATACATATAAAGCAGATTCAAAAGCATCAAGTAGCGAGGCTTTTTGGTTTAGTATGCAACAGAACATGGTTGAAATTAATGATGTTATTAAACCAGAATCAAAAAATGTACATATTTGGATTACATTCCAATTGAGCAAAGGTAGTTCAAAACAAAGATATTATGATCAAGATAATATTGGAATGGCAAAAAATATTGTTGATGTCGCATCAACTTGTTTAATGGTTAGAAAAGTTCTTGATGATGAAATAGAAGGTGGAAAACGCGAATTAAATGTTTATAGAAAAGAAAAAAGACAAGGTAATATTGAATCTCAAATTCCTGTAAAATTAAAAAAAGGAAAGAATTATCAAATAATATTCATTGTTAAAAATCGTGAAGGTAGCACTAATGATTATCAAATTATTGTGGAGCACGACCTTTCGCGCAATGTATACAAAGAAATTGGTTATACGGTTGTTCCAGTAGATTTTTAAAGGGGATGGTGATATGACTGCTAATGAATTAATCCAATATATTATTGATAATGACAAGATTGTGTATATACTTGAAAATTTAGGTTGCCATCATCTCAAAGAATATAGTAAAGAATATAGATGTGGATTACCATCTCATTCAAGTAAAGACGCTATATCTGTAAAAAAGGAAACATTAAAAACTAAAATATATCAATCGGATAGCAATATTGTTAGAGGTAATATATTTACTTTATGTATGAATATAAAGAATATATCTTTCTCAGATTCAAATAGATATGTCCATAACCTATTTGGTCTAGAATACAAATTTAATCATAAAAAGAAAGACGATATGCAATTTAATGATCCTTTAGAGATTTTTAAGAAAGTAAAAAGTAAAAGACATTCTTATGATTTAAACGATCTAGAGGTTATTAATCAAAATTGCTTAAACGAATACATTCCATATATACATATAGATTGGGTGAGAATAGACGGTATTATGCCTTGGACTTCTAAAGTATTTAATATCGGGTATAGCGTAAACAGAAAGAGAATAGTTATTCCTCATCGTTTTTGGAGTGGAGAAAAAAATGATTATGTAGGTGTTATGGGTAGGACGGTTATTAAAGAACACGAAATGTTAGATATACCAAAATATTTTCCATTAAAAAACTTCCCTAAAAGCATGAATATATATGGACTTCAAGAAAACTATCAAGCGATACAAGAGGCAGGATGTGTTTTAGTTTATGAAGCTGAAAAATCAGTATTAAAAAGACATAGTAGAAACGATGGCACTGGAGTGGCTGTATGTTGTCATGATATATCTGATGAACAAGTAAAAATATTAATAGGTCTAAACGTAGATATAATTATCGCTTTTGATAAGGGAATATCAGTTGATCATATAAGAAGCACCTGCGAACATTTTTATGGTGTAAGAAATATATATTACATTTATGATAAATATGATTTGTTAAAAGATAAGGAGTCTCCAGCAGATGCACTTAATAAAATATTTAACTATTTGTTAAAATACAAAATTTCATATGACGAAAAAGAAAGAAGGTTATATTTAAAATGGCTCGAAAAAGTAAAGAAGAATTAGAAAAATTAAAGAAAAAATACAATACAAATATGCTGTGGAGTTGGTCAAGGTATAATACATATAAAAATTCTATTTACGAGTATTACCTTAAATATATAGCAAGAGTAAAAGAAGATAGAGATGATGGGATTTATGGAGTTAGTGGTAATGCGTGTCATGGAATTCTTGAAAATTTTTATTCTAAAAAAATTGAATATGAAGATATGTTACAAGAATACGAAAATGCTTTATTTACATTTAATGCTGGAGAATTAAAATATGATAGAACTAACGAAGAAAAAAATAGTAATATAGCAAATAAATATGAAAATTGCATAAGGCACTTTTTTAAAAATCATAATATAATTAATAAAAAAGTAGAAATAGAAAAATTTATTATTATAAAAATAGATAGATTTGTATTTCAAGGTTATATTGACTTTATACATAAAGAAGATAATTATTTCATAATTACAGATTGGAAAACTTCAAGTATTTACTCTGGAAAGAAAATAGATAGTGAAAAGGGACAATTAATTTTATATGCAGAAGGAATTAAGCAGTTAGGTGTACCTTTAGAAAATATAAAAATAAGATGGAACTTTCTTAAATATGTAATAGTTGAAGTTTTGCAAGCCAATGGAAAAATAACCGAACGAAATATTTCAAGAAACGAAATAGGCAAAAGTTTAAAATCCAATGTAAAAATGTGGTTAAGTAAAGAAAAATTATATTCAGAAGAAGAAATAAATTCGTATTTAGATTTATTATCTATGACAAATGATATATCATGTCTTCCAAAATCAATACAAGTAAAATATAAAATAAAAGATTGTTATGTTTATATCGATTTCACAGAAGAAGAAATAGAGAATTTAAAATCAGATATTGTTGATGCTATTATCGATATTGATAAAAAAGAAACAGAATATCTAAAAATAAAAGATGAAAATATATGGTGGGAAGAAATTACTGATAAAAAATCTTATTTCTTTGCAAATCTAAGTGGTTATAGTAGTTTTTTACATAAACCTTATGCCGAATATTTAGAAAAAAGAAATAAGATTTTAGAATCGGCAGATAGCAATGAGGATATGAGTTGGTTAGAAGGTTTAATGGATTAAGGAGGATTTTATGGAAAATTATATTAGATATCATATCCATGACGATACAAGCAATTGCAATGGTTATTCTGATTCTTGTACTAGTTATAAAGAGTATATCAAACTTGCTAAAAAAGAAAAATGTAAAGCATTAGCGTTTTCTAACCACGGAGGAATGTACGATTGGATAAAAAAGAAACAGGATTGTGATAAAGCAGGAATTAAATACATACATGGTATTGAATCATATATGTGTACTAAATACGAATCAGACGAAAGAGGATATCATATAGGGTTATATGCCAAGAATTATAATGGAGTATTAGAATTAAATACTTTAAATTCTAAATCTACCTCTAAGGGAAAACTTGAGAACAAAACAGATAGGCATATGTATTATAATCCTAGAATATCGTTTGAAGACTTAATGAATACAAGCGAAAATATTATAATTACAACTGCTTGTTTGGCTTCGATGTTATGGAGAAAAAAAGATGATGAAGATGACTACGTACAGAGATTTTTAGAGTGGATGTCTAAAAATAGTCATAGGTGTTTTTTAGAAATTCAATATCACACACATGAACATCAAATAGAATATAATAAATTACTATGGGAGTGGAGTAAACAGTATAATATACCGCTAATAGCTGGTACAGACACACATTCATCTTCAAAATATAAAGCAGAGTGCAGAAAAATCCTCCAAATATCAAAAGATAGTTTTTATGGAGAAGAGGATGAATTCGATCTTACTTGGAAAAGTTTTGATGAATTAGTTGAGTGTTTTAGAATCCAAAATGCACTACCAGAAGAAGTATGGATGAAAGCTATAGATAATACAAATAAATTTGCTGATATGATTGAAGAATTTAAATTAGATAAGTCATTTAAGTATCCTAATCTTTATGGTGATAATGCTGTAGATATTTGGAAAGAAACTATAGCAAAAAAATTCAAAAACAAAAAGAAAAATAATATCATTGATATTAATAAGATTGATGAGTATAAAAAAAAAATAAATGAAGAATTTGATGCAATGAAAAATCAAAACATGGAAAGTTTCATGATGTTTATGTCTGAGTTGGTTGATTATTGTAATGAGAATGAAATACCATATGGTTTTTGTCGTGGTTCTGTAGGTGGTAGTGAAATTGCTTTTATTACAGATATTACTGACGTAGACCCTATAAGATGGAATACTGTTTTCTCAAGATTTTGTAATGCCGACAGGGTTTCTCTAGCGGATATCGACATAGATTTTGCTCCAGAAGATCGCGTTAAAGTTTATGAGTATATAATCAAAAGATTTACTCCAGAAAAAACGGCATATATATCAGCATTCTCAACATTGAGAGATAGAGGAACAATTGATGTATTGGCTAAAGGTTTAAAATATGAAAACCTAGATATAGTAATGAATATTAAAAATGAATTTGATAAATTATTTGATGAATATTTTAAGATAATCCAAGAAGAGGTTAATTTAGAGGAATTAGATGAAATAGATGCAAAGTCTATTGATTTTGATTATCATGAAGTTTATTGTAATAGAATCCGAAATAATAAATCATTAACAAGAGCAAATAATTTAAAGAAAGAATTTCAAAATCTTAAAGACAATAATAAAGATTTATTTTATTATTTTGATGGTTTAAAAGGAACTATTATAGCAAAGGGTACTCATCCGGCAGGTATTATAGGTTCTCCAATTACGCTTGCTGATAATCTAGGTGTCTATTATAAAGATGGGGATGAATCTCACCCAATATCAATATGTTCTATGAAAGCAGTTGACTCTGTAAACTTTGTAAAGTTCGATATATTAGGATTAAAAACTGTTGGAATAATGAAAGATGTGTATAAATCAATAGGTTCTCATTATCTTAAAGCTCATGAAATTGATTGGAATGATAATAAAGTTTGGGATAATATGATTACTTCAAATGTGGGAGTTTTCCAATTTGAGGGAGACTACGCCTTTTCACTACTTAAAGACTTTAAACCTAGATTTATTAATGATATGTCTTTGGTAAATGCTGCACTACGTCCATCTGGTAAATCATATAGAGATAGATTGATTAAGAAAGAAGTTAATATAAATCCTTCGAAACAATTAGATGACTTGTTGAAAGATAATTATGGATACTTAGTATATCAAGAAGATACTATTAAATTTCTAACAGATATTTGTGGATTTAGCGGATCTCTTGCAGACACTACTAGAAGGGCAATTGGTAAAAAAGATACTGTTTTGCTTAATGAACAACTACCAAAAATCATGGATGGATATTGTGGTAAGTCTGATAAGATAAGAGAAGATGCTGAAGAGGAGGCAAAACAATTTCTTCAAATCATCGACGATTCTTCTGAATATCAATTTGGATATAATCATTCCACTGGTTACAGTATGAATGGATATGCGGAGACTAGATTAAGGACTTATTACCCATTAGAATTTGCTACTGCTTATCTAGACAGATCAGAAAACAAGGAAGATACAAATAGAGGTGTATCGTTAGCTAATCAATTGAATGCAAAAATTAATCCTATTTCATTTGGTAAATCAATCGCAAAATACACATTTGATAAAAAAGAAAATAGTATCTATAAAGGTATTTCTTCAATTAAATTTCTTAACGAACAAGTTCCAAATGAATTATGTGCTTTAGCACAACAAAAAAATTATACGGATTTTATTGAGTTATTAAGTGATATAAAAAATACATCGGTAAATTCTCGTCAACTTAAAATATTAACTGGACTAAATTTCTTTAGATGTTTTGGAAAAAATAAAAAACTTCTTCAAATTATAGAACTATATGATAAGTTCGCTTATTCCAAACAAATTAATTTTAAAGATATAGAAAAACTTAAAATTAATGAAGAAATATTAAAAAGATATTCACAAAAAACAACAAAAACCCTTTATAAAGAATTGAATATGATTGAATATATTAAGGCAGTAATTAAAGATATAGAGGACAAACCTTTGTCTATTAAAGAACAAGTAAAATTCGAGATGGAGTTTCTTGAATATACTGATTATCAAAATGAAAGTGCAGGTGATAAATTTTATATAATTACTAAATTTGAGGTATATAAAGATAAAACAAAACCCTATGTAACTTTGCATCATGTAAGAACAGGAACAGATATGAAAACAAAAATTAAAGATGGAAAAATATTTGTTGAAAATCCATTCAAATTATACGATGTATTAAAAGTTAATGAATTCAAACAACAGTTTAAGACAAAAAATATCGGAGGAAAATGGCAAAAAACAAATGAAATAGAAGATATATTATTTGATTATGAGGTGTATTAATTGGCAAATAAAGTATTAGTTGAGTTTGAAGGTACAGTAATCTCTAATCCATTCAATGAAGAAGATTATAAAATATATGGATTAAAGGTTGATTATGATAAATTCCCTAATATTAAACCGAACAAATATCAAAATGTAAGTTTAGTTGGAAACCTTCCAGACCTTGAAGATGGAATTGAATATACTGTAAATGCGGAAGAGGTCAATGGTAAAAGTGGTATCCAATATAAGTTTATTAACATCAAAAGAGATAGACCTAAAACAGAAGCGTCAACTAGATTATTCTTACAAAGTATATTAGATAGTTATAGTCAAGTCGATGAGGTTATGCGTGAATATCCAGATATTATTGACAGAGTTATTAATAATCGTTTGGAAGATATTGATTTAAACAAACTCTATAATATTGGAAGGTTTAGATTCGATGTTATTAAACGTAAAATAATTGAAAATTTTGCACTAGCAGAGATGGTTACGGAATTTAAAGGATTTATCGAATTTAAAATCTTAAAGGCATTGTATGATAAATATGGGTCAGTCGATATGATCAAAGAGAAACTACAAGATAATCCGTATAAGTGTTTGTGCGGATTATCCAGAATAGCCTTCAAAACAGCAGACAAGATACTTCTTGGATTTAATAAAGATTGTATAGCAACAAAGAAAAAAGGAGAAATTCCTCCAATCGATTTCACTTTTGATTTGCAAACTTCTAGTCAAAGACAAAAATCTGCAATCATGTTTCTACTAGAAGAAAATGAGAATGATGGTAATACAAAAATTGATATCAAAGTCCTAAGAAAACAATCAGAAGCATTAGCAAAGAAATGTATTGAACACTTTGTTGATATTATTAAGAATGATAAAGATATTCATTTTGGCAAAGCGACAAATACAGTTGCATTAGAGGAAACGTATCAAACTGAAGTATATATTGCTAATAGGATTTTAGAAGGGATGAAGGTAGAAAATCAATGGAATATAGATACTGAAAAATATAAGATAAATTCCGAAGTAACTCTCACAGATCAACAATATAAAGTTTTACCTATGGTATGTAATTCTAATGTGTCTATACTAAATGGGTTTTCCGGTTCAGGCAAGAGCCAAACAACTAAATCAGTAATTGATATGCTAAAAGATAATAATAAATCATTTTGCTTATTTGCTCCCACTGGTAGAGCTGCAAAGGTTCTTGCTGAATTCACTAAAGAAAATGCTTCAACTATACACAGAGGATTAGCGTATATTCCTCCAGAATGGGGTTACAATGAGGAGCATAAATTACCTTATTCCGTAGTTATAGTGGATGAATTTTCTATGTGCGATGTCTTTCTAATGAAACATTTATTAGAAGCAATTGATTTTTCTAAAACTAAATTACTGATGATTGGTGATAGTGCTCAAATTCCTTCTGTTGGAGCAGGAAATGTATTCTATGATTTAATTAATTCAAAACTAATTCCTATAGTTTCTCTAATACAAATATTTAGATATGGAGAAGGAGGAGTATTAACTGTAGCAACAAAAACTAGAAATAGCGAAAAGTTTCTAGCAGACCATCAAAAACCACAAATATTTGGCGATGATAAAGGTTATATGTTTATATCTATGCAACAAGAACATATAATTAAAAATATTGTTGCATTGTATCAAAAACTATTAACTTCAGGAAATTCTATAGAAGATATTATGATTTTATCTTCATACAATGTAGGTGATTATGGTACAGTAGCAATAAATAAACATCTACAACCTATTGCTAATCCTAATGTAATATTGAAAGGTATTAACATTCAAATTGGGGATACTAAATTTTATAAAAATGATTTGGTAATTCAATCAGTTAATAATTATAAAGCAATAAGATATAAAGAAGATGGTTGGATAGACGAAGATGATAAAACATTTGTTGCAAATGGAGAAATTGGTAAAATAATTAAAATTGAATATGGTAAAGTAATTATTATGTTTGATGAATTGGTTGTATATACTAAAAATGATTTATTAAATGTTAAATTGGCTTAT
>Ga0209212_1001652_pt1 | contig 35142 bp, 25 predicted proteins | sample RifGroC2_FD_183996 | JGI IMG/M metagenome (GOLD analysis project Ga0209212, IMG submission 183996) | Groundwater microbial communities from Rifle, Colorado, USA - Groundwater C2 (SPAdes) (version 2) | ecosystem: Environmental > Aquatic > Deep subsurface > Groundwater | place: Rifle, Colorado...
CCAGCTGCCGTAAAGCTTGCCGTCGTAGGCCCGGGCACGCCAGTAATAGCTCTGGTTTTCGGTAAGCGACGCGGCAACCGTCCAGGCGGTAACGTCGGCAGCTTCAGGGACGGTGCCGGTGCTGACAAGGCTCGTCATGCCGCTGTCGGCATAGAGCTCGAAGTGATAGCTGAGTTGGTCTTCGTTGGCATCGGAGGCGTTGCTCACCTTCAGGATCGGGGCGAAGCTCTCCACGTCAACCCCGCTCGCCGGCCCGTTGAGCGCCGGCGCGGATGGCGCCCCTTCCACCCGGAAATAGCTGCCCGCCAGGGTTTCCTCGACACCGGCGATAGAGGCGCGCAGTACCACGAGATAGTCCTTAGCGCCGTAGGCATTGGTATCGATCACGCCGCTGCCGGTGTACTTTGCCCCCATGGCAAGGGTAGCCAGGCCGCCGGCCACGGCATCGTGCATGGTGTCGTTGACATCTATTGCCTTCACCGAGATCGCGACCTCCGCGAGGTCGACGTTACCGGCATTGGTGACACTGTAGGACACGGCGATCGGCTCTCCGGTCAGGATGCTCTGCTTGTCCAGCGATATCACCCCTTTGAGAAGCGCGGTGGGCTTCAAGCTTCTGCCGATGGACAGGTCGCAGGTGGCCCTGGCGAGGCACCGGCCAGAGGCATCGCGCACCTCGTGGGCCACCAGGTAGGTACCAGCCGGGTTGGACCCGGTGTTCCAATACCTCTTCAGGCTAGCCGTCTGACCGGGGACCAGCGACGCCAAGGCCGTACTTTCCGAGTAAACCGCTTCCCCCTGGCTATTGACGATGGCAGTCCAGGCAGTCAGGTTCTCGGCCATGGAGCTTGCGCTCAGATTGGTCATGGTTGCGGTCACCGTCGCCTGCTGGTTCGGCGCGTAGTAGACCCTGTCCACCACGACCTGCGCGCCGACTGAGACGCTGGCCGCTGTTGACGCCGCTGCTACGAATTGGACCGTCCTGGTTATAGTCTGGTTCAGATCTCCGCTGAAAGCGGCAGTGTAGGTCGTGGTGCCGGCTATCTGCCTGGTGTATTGCAGTACCCTGCTTTCCCCGGCGCTTACCGTCAGTTGTTGGTCGTCAAGGACAGCGCCGCTGTCATCGGTGACCCGCACGCTGACAGTTCCGTCCACTTGCCCCGCGTTATTGAGCGTCATGCTGACGGTGAAAGGGGTCGGTTCCCGCCGTATCGGGCGCCGAGACGCTTGCGGCAATCGCCGGGCTTGAAGAGTGGTACTGGTCCGCGACGCTCGCCAGGGTCACGGCGTTCTGGGTCACGGTGCCGCTGAGACCGTAGCTGCCGTCGCTGCCGGCAATGGTGGTGAAGCTGAACGGATGAGAGCCGTTAGCGAGGACGTTGATGGTCTCGGAATAGAGCGTCCCGGTTCCGCTGTTGCTGGTACCCTGGATCTTCAGTACCAGCCCGGCCGCGTCGATGGCGGCCAGGTTCCTCACCTCGCCGCTTACCGTCACGGTCTCGCCGGGCCGGTATATCTTCTTGTCCGTGACAAGATGCAGCTCGGTGTTGCCCTGCTCCACATAGAACGGGTACTCGCTGGAGGCTACCGTCTGGCCGCTGCTTGAAGTCAGGGTTCCCTGCAGGTAATACTTGCCTGGCGTTCCCAGGGTCCCGATGACGGCGCTAAGGTCTGCTGTTGCTCCCTGCGCCAGATTGACCGGTAGATCGGCCTCCCAAAGGGCGTCCCCCGGGCTGTTGCCGTAGCTTACTGTCACATCGTGGAGCAGCGGGGTCAGTTTGCTGTCCGTAGTGGACAGGGCAGCCTCGACCTCTAGCCAACGTCCCCGCGGGCTGGTGATGGCGGACCCGCTGGTGGTAAGGTATTCGCTCCAGGTGGCCCCGGCCAGGTCCGCCTCGGTGTTGGCCGAGCGGGTGCGCAGCTTAACCGAGGTGCCGGCCGGCTGGGTCGCATTCCAGGCGAGGTTTTTCCAGTTGCTGAGCCGTCCGGCGTCGGAGCGCAGTCTTACGGTTCCCGCCGGCGCAAATTTCCTGGCTAGAACCTCGAAGTTGTCAAGTTTTGCGGCGGCGTTGCCGCTTCCACCCATCCACAGTCTCAGCGTCATCCAGACCGGCTGGCTTCCGAACGATGCCTGGCTTCCAAGCTCCGTCCACACGGCGCCATTGCCGTAGAAGGTCCTAAGTGCCGTACCTGTGCGGGTGATTCTAAGCTTGCCGCTTACATCGGAGGTATTGCTGCTGGCGGAGTCCGACCATGCGCCATTGACCTGTACGCCGCGCAGGTATTGGTGTGCACTGCCGACCAAGGCGCGCCTGATGTAGGAATAGTTGTCCCCATCGGCCCCTATCCCCAACTCGACTCCGGTGCCGTCACCGCCGATGGTCGTGGTGAAATCGCTCCAGTTGACCCGGACATCGAAATCCCCTTCCAGCATGAAGTTGCCTTTAGTCTCGGCAGTTTCATGGGGGCTGGCATTGGTTATCTCGATGATGCGCTTGCCGTTGACCTCGGTGACTTTGCCGTTGCCGGCAACTTCGCCAGTCTCTTTGTAACTGGCATAGATCCATCTATCACTATTGGTGACACCATCGTCAAAGTTATCCTGCAGCGGTAGCAATCTAATCGCATCCACAGTCTGGGTTATCGTTTTAATGCGCCCGGAGTTGATCTTGAAGTTGTCAAACCTCGCGGTTGTGCCGGAATATCCAGCTCCTCTCCATATCCAGAGCCTGAACGATGCCAGCCCTGCGAATTCGGAATAGGTGCCGCGATTGACCTCGACCCAAGAAGAACCCGACCAGTAGGTGGTATAAATGGTGTTACCCGTCCGGACGATCCTGAACTTGCCGGAACTGGAATATGACCCTGCGCGTCTATTGCTGACGTTACTATTCCCAAGCCAAATGCCGCTAAAATACGCCTCTGACCAATTGTTTTTTATAAAGACCCAGCCTCCAGCCGTTGTCTGGACGCCAAGTTCCGCACCTTGGTTGTAAACGCTGCTGTTGGATGAAAAATCCACTTCTACGTCAAAGTCCCCTTCAAACTGCAGCTTACCGATCAGGGAGGATTCGACTGAAGAACTGTTCACCAGAGCTTTTCCTGATTGAATCGAGACGTCTCCAATGACAGCCCACTTCTCCTGATCAAAGCTACCCGCTTCAAAATCATCATCGGGAATCAACCCGTCATTCACTCCGTAGGTGTCCACGCCGTTGCGCACCCCCTGCTGGAAATCGGACTGACTGGTCCAGCTTTTCTGTTGCAGACTTGCCGCCTCAGTTACCACCTCCAGGTGCAGGTTTCCGTTAGCTATCGGTATCGCTCCGCTGCTCGTGACCCCGCTGAGTGATTCGATACTCTCGCTGAGCAAAAGTGACGGTTTGTTGGTCCGCACCTGAAGCGCTCCATTCATGCCGCTTATGGTGACCGGATTGGACAAGATCTCCTCCTTGCCCGTTTTCAGGTCCTTGAACTGCACCACCAGGTTATATGCGCCGTCCACGGCGCCGTCAGGTATGGGGAGGGCCAGGTCGAGCGACGACCCGGCGAGCGCCGTCTCGGTACCGCTTTTCTGCGCGATCCGCGCCGATTTGACGTCGTAGAGGCTCAGCGTGTAGAGCACCGCGGTGTCCACACCGCCGCTATTGGCGATGGCGGGACTGACGGTGCCGCCGGCTGGGCACGCGGTCGGCACCGGAGTGAGCGAGAGCGCCGACTCCGGAATCGCCAGTTGTGCGACATGTTCCCGAGTAGATCCCGACGGCAGGGCGACCGCGATCTTGATGCCATGCTGCCCGGCGCTCAAGGTCTCCGGGATGGCGATGCGATACAACAGTGCGCTGCCGGAAGCACTCCCCACGGCGGGTGCAGTGGTGAAGGTCTTGGTCTCCGCATAGCCGGCATCCGGCACAGCCGCCGTGACGGCCAGACCGGAGCCGCCAGCGGCCAGATCGAATCGCCCGGTGTTGGTGACCATGACGGTAAGAGTGACGGTCTCTCTTACCCTGTAAGAGTTTTTGTCCAGTACTGGCGCTATGGCTATGCTGTTTGGTACCGCGATGTCGATGGGGTACGCGGCTTTGGTCTCATCGCCTTGCGAGTAGGAAAGCGTATAGCTGCCGAATTTGACGGCGCCGATGGGCACGGTAAAGGTGAGGGTCTTGTTCTCCCCAAGGCCGAGTGCGAAGGTCTGGGAAGAACTCGCCACCACCTCCCCGTCCGGGTCTCTCATGGTGACACCGAACAGGCCTGCCGTGACCGGCAGCTCGCCGTTATTGGCGAGATGGAAAGTAACTGTATTGGCGCCGGCAGAGAAGGAGGCGGGAAGCGCAGGTGTCACGGTTATCCTGCTCACGCTCACCCCGATGCTGACCGAGCCGGTCCCGGCCATGATGCCGGCTGCGTCGTAGAGTTCGGCACGGACGGTGTAGTTCCCTCCCTGCGCGGCGGGAGGGATCGCGAAGCTGAAGTCCCTGGCAGCGGCGCCGTCGGCGGGGAGATCCAGGGCCGCACTGGAAAGGTACACGCTGGCCCCTTCCGGGCCGGTGACCCGCAGCAACAGCGAGCCCGTCGTCAGCTCCGAAGAGAGCCGGTTCTGCAGGGATCCCCTGATCGCCACCGGCTCGTCCGCTTTATAGACCTCCCGATCGGCCTGCAACGCCACCGAAACGTTGGCCGGAGGAATCGTGGTGAGGATCGGGCTGAAGACGAGCAGCCCGCCAGGGGCGAGCTCGCCGGTGAAGCGGGCGCCGTAGTAACCGGGCCTGGAGCCGGCCGTCGCCGCCACGGTAACCGTTCCCGGCGTGACGTCGGGGAGGCGATAGGTTCCGTCCGCCGAGGTGACGCTCTGCCAGGAGCCGGCTCCTGACGCCTGGACATCCACCCCTGCGAACGGTGTATTGGCTACGCCATCCCAGACGGCTCCTTGAATCGAGGCGGGAACCGGTTGCACGGAGAGGGGAATGGTACCGACATTGCCGGCTGCCCCGGGGAAGACGGCCGTTGTCAGGATGCGCTGAGCATAGCCGCTCAAGGAAAGGGTTATCTGCTGTGCCCCCTCTCGGATGGAGCTGAAGGTGAACACGCCTGAACTGTCGGTCGTGGCAGTGACGGACGGGGCACTGACGAGGGAAAGGTTCACCCCCGGCAGCGGCTGGTTCGTGACGGCATCGACCACCGTCCCCGTTAAGCTCCCCGTGGTCACCTGCGGCGCAAGCGTGATATCCATCTGCTGGGTCCAGACTGCGGCCCGCCCTTTTTCCGGCTGCGACACGAGGTACGTCTTTCCGACGTAGCCCGGGGCTGAAGCCTTCACCGTGAAATCTCCAAGGTCGATGTCGCCGAAGGTGATCACGTAGTTCCCCGCGAAGTCGGAACGTCCGGTGAGTCCCGGATCGATCACGACCACCTCGGCGTCCGGGATGGCCGCACCAGTAGCGGCATCGGTCACCTTGCCTACCAGCGTGATGGTGGAGGCGGACCAGACCAGGCGGATCGTTCCCAAGTCGGAGGTTACCCCCGGGGCGACCACCAATCGGAAAGTCTGGTTTATGAAGCCCAGCATCCCCACCGTAACCTGGTAGGTGTTCGGGGCCAGTCCCTGGGCACTGAAGTAGCCGTTGTCGTCGGGCTCTACGGCTGTCCCCCCTGAGAAGGTGATCTTTACCCCCTCCTCGTCGGGAAGGTGCAATATGGGTAGGCCGCTCCATTCGGAGACCACCCTACCGACGACGCTGCCGGTAGTGCCGGTCGGTGCCGCGGTGCTCAGACGGGGAAAGACCGAGAGCGTGATTCTGGCATAGACCGTTCCGGTCGAGCTGAAGCTATGGTATCCGGCCTTTGCTGCGGTGACCGTCACCTGCCCGGGTTTCACGTAGCTAAAGGCGAAAGTTCCGTCCGCTCCGGTAACCGTGCTGCCGCTCCAGGCGCCGCTCACGGCGACAGCGACATCGGAAAGCGGCTTGCCGTTGGCGTCCAGGATAGTGCCGGCGATGGTGCCGGTGGTATAGCTGGAAAGCATGGAGACGGTGCCGACGCTGACAGTGGTATCCACCACGGCAGTTGCAGACGCCGTGGTAGAGAGGTAGCCGGAAAGCGAGAAGCTCACTGTCTGTGCGCCGGGAGGGACGTCGGGAAGGGAGAAGGCGCCGGTAGAGTCCGTCGTGGTGCAGATAAGGTTGTTGCCCTGGAGCACCACCGCGACGCCGCTGACACCCTGGCGGGTCGTCGCATCAACCACGGTCCCGGAGATCCTTCCGGCCGCAGGCGGAGGAGGCGGGGGAGAGGGTATGTTTTCCGAGAAGTAAAGAGCCTTCAGTGCCAGCGCGGTAGAGTACGGGTCGTCGTTCCAGGAGCCGTTGGCGGACTGTGCGGAGCTGAGAAAATTTACGGCATTCTGTAGGGGCGAACCTTGTGTTCGCCCATCGCCTACCAAGGCGATATAGGCGAGAGCCGTTTCATAGACGGAAGAGGGAGAGTCGCCAAACCCGCCGTCAGCGTTTTGGTGGGCAAGGAGATAGGAACTGGCCTTGCCGACGGCGGTGGCGATAGGACTCATCTGCGGGAACTGCTGGAGCGTGGAGGAGACCACGGCCGTCATATAGACGTTGCTCTCGTTCCCTCTGACGAATCCCCAGCCCCCGTCCGCGTTCTGGCTGCCGGTCAGGTAGCCAAGTGCATTGTTGATGACAGTGAGGTCGGAGTAGTTTGCGGTTTTGAGAGCTTGGAGGGCGAGGACTGTGTCGAGGATGTTCGTTTCATACCCATTATACCCGCCCCATGCTCCTTTCTGGCCAAGTGCGGGAAGAAGCGAATTGAGGCTGCCGTCGGTTAGGTTGAGGACACGAATTCTGTCTGCTATGTAAGCAACGGACTGAGGCGTTTGTGTCTGCAACCAAGAACTTCCATCTCGGAAAGGTGTGCTGTAGTTCTGGTTCAGCAGCTTCAGAGTTTCAACGACAGCAACAGTGGTCGCTGTAGTCTCGACTTGCGCAGTGCTACTATCCCATGTTCCATCCGATTTTTGGGAAGTTGCAAGATAGTTAAGTGCAGTAAATACTTGAGTTGATTGTGCGTGAGCAGGAAGAATTGCATAAAAGGACACCATCATGATCACAACTACTATTTTGACATGCTTCAACACATCTCCTCCTGAAACTACACAATTGCTTTGGCAATTTTATTATTTAGTGACTTTATTTGACAAAATCAACCATTCACAAATCTCTCAAAGCAGGTAAAATTATTATTAAAATAAATCAATATCACCATATTTTCCCTTATAATCAATTGCAGTTTCAATAAGCTGAAGAACGAAAGGCGCAACAATGATCAGTCCAAGGTATTTACTTTCTATAAACATCAATAATGGCAATAATGAGGAAACTATAAATGCTATGCACTGTACAAGAAACCATCTACGCCCTTTTTTAAACTCGCCTAAATAAGCAATTCCCGCACCAGCCATTAAAAAAGCGAGCAAAATGGCCGTGTAAAAATTAGGACGACCACGAATTACAATTTTTTTAGTGAAAAACGAGAATATAGTGTAGATCAAAAGAAGAGCTATAGCAGCTAATATCTGATCAGGCATTGCAATTATGAAAATAATGAGTAACATACTAATCTCCATGTTTAATTTTAAGCTGCAGCATCATACTTAACAATTCTAGATACAATGCATTTATTATCAATATAGCCACAAATGTTGCTGAGTTCATTGCAGACAGCGCTCCTGCGAATATCTCAAGGGCTTGGATAATGAGATAAGCACTTATAACTTTACCTTTTTCTGACAGGGTACCATCTTGATTTACAATGATGTCCGTTACTGTGAATGAAACCATAAATGTTGTTATCATCAAACCAAGTACTACACCAACATTACCAAGAACTGATGATAAACCAGCGACATACCCTAGCCAAGCATTGCTGGCTGGATCTCGAAGAAAATCCAATATGTTTGCTGCCAAATTCTTCTCAACTATCTGCGCACCGCTCAATCCACCACTGATGATATACGCGCCTGCCCCGGTCTCGGGGGTTGTGACGATATAGCCACATCCAGTCCAGCCATTGAAATTGACGTTGCTCTTAGAGACGGCAACCACCTTCCCTGCATTAACGGCACTCTGGATATCTTCCTTTACGTATTGATCCACCTGTAGTTGTGGCAGAGTGGTAGCGATGTTTGATTGGTTGACTGTGAATATCGGCATATTTTGGTCGTTGGCAATTTGGAGGGCTTTTACTGCGCTTATCCCTTGCGCAGGACTTTCCGGTATGGATAAGAGTTGTTCCGGCACACTGTGCTCCAATGCTGATGAAGTCATCCCGCTGGTGAGCATGTAGTTTTTCGCAGTGTCTGAGTTACCGTCTTTTGCATTTACCACATTCGCCAGCCGGTCCGCATCCATCTCCAGACCACCCGCTTGCACGTATCTCGGTATCCCCCACAGCAGCATGACTTTCAGCTTGGTAGAGAAGGAGGTTTCCGACGGCAGGGTTATGGCGTTGACCCTCATGGTGCGGGCGGTGATGTAATTGGTCGTATCGAACTCCGCATGATACGCCATGGCTGTAGCGTAGAGCACATCGCCGAGGAGGTCGTCTTTGGTGAGATTGGTGAAGTCCTGGTTCTGCAGCCTAATCTTGGTTGCTTCCAGCTTGGCCTTGACAGATGTCAACTGCTCCTGGCTGATCCTCCCCAGGTTCAAGCCGATGGCCTGGTAGACCCCAGCGTCGAGGTAGTTGACGATCTGATCCGAGCCGTAGGCGGGGTCGGAGAAGGTCATCGTGAAGATATTGATCCCGCCGAGCCCTACCGGTGCACCGGTAGCGACCACTTGGCCGTCCACTCTGAGCTCCGGCTTGACGTTGATCAGATAGGCCGGCAATTTGCTGGGGAGCTCGCTCGGCTGAATAGGGGTACCGTCGGCATGGGGCTGGGGGAGGTAGGAATTGATAACCGCCTCGTCTTGTGCCGTTGCCGGAGAGTAGCTGAGAGTGATCTTCTTGCCAGCCAGCTCGGGTAGGCTCCTGCTGATGGCAAGGGAGCTGTCCACCGACGCCGGAGCTTCGGGATCGACAAACGTGGTGGCGCTTGTTTCGTTCTCCACCCGGAAGGAAAGCTTATGCCGCAGCCTGTCGGGAATGGAGGTAAAGGTTGAGCCCTTTACAGCGGTACTGTACGGCAGGGTGCCGAGGAGATAGGGGAACTCCTGCTTGACGATTTCCTTTTTGCCTAGCACATCGCCCACCGTGGCGTTGGGGTAGTTCTGCTGGATGTAGCTCTGCACCCGCGCCTGGTAGTCCTGCATGGTCTGCTGGGTTAGAAGGGAGTTGATGCCGGTGACGTAACCCTGGGTTTCGTTGATGGTGGCGCCAGCTTTCAACTGGTCGAGGAACGCCGGGGCGTCGAAGGGGACAGCCGCTTTGATGTCGATGCCCTGCGTGTAGCCGTACTGCTTGAAGCTCGGATCGAGCGTGATCCAGGTATCACCCTGGCCCTGCACATGCTTCGCCCCCCGTGAGGGGATATAGTCAATGAACGCTTCAACCCAGAGGTGTTCGAAGAGCGCCTTGGTGATCTTGCCGCCGGCAATGCCCGCCTTTACCGGTACCCCGCCGCTCGCCATGAATTCGAGAGCCGCCTGTTCGCTGGTGAAGCCCCCCAGCCAGTTCATCACTGTAGCGATGGGGAGTTCCACAGTGCCGGTGACATAGCGAGCGTGAATTCCCGCCGCCCTGAGCAGGGCAATGAGGAGCGATGCAGTGTCGAAGCTGTTCCCCTGCCTGGTGAGGAGCGTCATCTGCGCTCCCTGAATGGAACCCCATGTGGGTACAAACTCAATGCTGTTCCGCACCCACTCGTAAATCTTGACCGGGTTATTGCCCAGTTCCTGCGCCTTCGCCTTTATCTCAGGAGTGAACTGCACCTCAATGGTTTCGGCAAGATCATCGGGTGCCAGCAGGCCAGTAGTGCTGGTAGAGGCAAGCAGTATCCGCTTCTCATTCCGCCAGGCCTGTTTATCCTTTTTTAGATCCTGCTCGAACTCCTCCTTCTTCATCCGCGGCTCGCGCTTTAACACCTTCGGCTGCCGGTGGGGAAGATTGTTCGGATCGAGCGGTTGGTGCCGCGACGGCGCCTTGGCCTTCTCGAGATGGGCGCGCATCTTCTCGATCTCGGTTTCCGCCTGTTTCTTGTCCTTCGCCTTCTCGACCCGCTCCACGTTCCCCTTAAACTCGGCAACATTGTCGTCGTAATGCTTCACGAACCGGTGATGGCGCTCCAGTATCTCGGCCGGAAGCTTCGCATCCTTGAGCCGCTTCTCCGTCTCGGCGAACTGCTTCCGGATCTCCTTGTCGAGCCCGTCCATCTCCGTCCTGCCGGAAACCAGCCGCTTTTTCTTTGTCTCCACATCGACTTTCGGGTCGGCAATCAGAACGGTCAACTCTTCCGTGAGCCGGGAAAAGCGCTCCTCGCTTCCCTCCGAGCTCTTCTGCTGCTCCTGAGCCCTCCCCTTCTTGATGGCATCCTGCGCCGCATGGGCAACGGTGAACACCCCGCCGGAAGTCCAGGTGAAAACGCACAAAATAACAGCCGCGATAGTCCTTGCATGTCTACGGAACATCTCTTCTCCTGTCCATTAGCAGCTACGGCCGCAACCGCACCGCATTACCCAAATCCCCAGCACTTAATCACAATCCATGCCGAATTGATTTACTTAGTTATCTCTGCAGGTTACCTCACAGACAAACCGCACTGCCGAGTTTTTGACCAGCCCAGAAAAGCCATGCGATGCTGTGATGATCCATCAGGAGCGGATCTACAGCACCGTCAAAATATTGGAGGGCGGCGCCAAACTTCTGCAATATCGCATAGTTCATGAACGGGCACAAAAAAAGCCCACCCGAGAAGGGTAGGCCTGCAGCCTTCTTGCCCTTCGGTAGTCCCTCTATCCAACTTTCACTGGACAGGTAACTTTGCGTCACACGGTTACCCGTGCTTTGCCTTTTCGTCGACAACTGAAAATTTTGGGCGCATTAAAAGACATATCGAAAGCAAAGTCAATTAAATAAACCCCACCCGATCCGGTGATGCCGAGCGACTTTGCAACTGCAAAATAACAGAGCACGCCTTTTGCTTCCGATATCGCCTCAACCAAGGGGGGCGGCGAAAATTTCGCCGGCAAAATCGGGGGCTGGTTTGGCCGGCCAAATCGCCCCTTATCCAGTAAAGTCCGCTGCAGTGCCCGCCTCATTAGGGTAGCCCTACAGGGCAGCTTCCGGGGGAGGACTGTCTCAAGGCATCAAGTGGGTGTACCAGGGGGGGCGGCGAAAAATTTCGCCGGCAAAATCGGTGGCTGGTTTGGCCGGCCAAATCGCCCCTTATTCGGTAAAGTCCGCTGTGGTGCCCGACTCAATAGGGTAGCCCTATAGGACAGCTTCCGGGGGAGGGCTGTCTCAAGGCATCAAGTGGGTGTACCAGGGGGGGCGGCGAAAATTTCGCCGGCAAAATCGGGGGCTGGTTTGGCCGGCCAAATCGCCCCTTATTCGGTAAAGTCCGCTGTGGTGCCCGCCTCATCAGGGTTGTCCTATAGGGCAGCTCCCGGGGGAGGGCTTGTCGGGGTCCAGGGGACGTTCTGGGGTCCAGGGGACGTTCTTGATCAAGTGGGGTCCAGGGGACGGGGGTCCAGGGGACGTTCTTGATTAAGTGACTTAAACATATTTAAGTCGCTGAAATCATACACACACCACCTCAAGAGCCAGGCAACCAATATCGCCGCCGGAGCGTGAGGCCCGAGTGGCACAACCTCCTATGCCAAGGGATAGTCTATCCTTCATGCCCCCCCGTATTCGAACCGCACCACCTATCAACTTTCCTTACCAACTCAACCCATACAGCCCAGTTCGCTTCCAAGGCGTGCTCGCCACGTAATGCCGCTCGGCAAACGCCCGATCCGGTGATGCCGAGCGCCTTTGCAACTGCCACTTCGCTATACCCGAACTTGCGCACCGCAAAATAACAGAGCACGCCTTTTGCTTCTGATATCGCCTCTCCCCTACGTCGCTCACGTAACGTTCCCTTTGCGATACCGGAAACACCGGAGACCCCCTCTATCAACTGCCCCAGCGTCGGACGACGGCCCAACCGTTCCGACACATTTTTGTCCCGCCCTAACCGTTCGACAAAATCTCCGCTGCCGAGAATCCGGTCGTCATAGGCGGTAATCTCGTCGCACCCTCTAAGGGTCAGCACGCGTCGAAGACCTCCTCCAGAAAATTCTTCGCGCTTCCCGAGTTCTACCCCTTCAAGGACGAACGCCTCATATTTCTCACGAGCCACCGTCCGATCCTTAGAAAAGTATGTCAGGACTTCGTCAATGTTTTGCCCCTGCAGCCCCGGAGCCCCCATAATCGCAGCATGACCGCTCCAGGGATAGGATCGGAGATCTGCTAGGTCTTTGACCAACCCCGTTCGCATAGGGTTGAGATGGATGTAGCGAACCAATTCGAGCAGGTACGGGTCATCCTCGCAGACGATCGACTTGTATCGATTTTGGAACAGGTGCCCACATCGCCGATGACGAAGGTTGAATCTTACCGCGTAGCCCGTCAGCAAGCGGGACATGAACTGACCGAGATTTGCGTCGGATGGCCGTAGCAGGGCGTGAGCGTGGTTCGTCATGAGCGACCAAGCCAGGCACTGAATTCCCATTCCTTTCAGTAGAGCCGAAAAGCTCTCAGTAAACGAGTGCCGGTCCTCATCGTCCTGAAAGATATTCCGCCGTTCTATCCCCCTTACCATTACGTGTTGAAGGACTCCGGCTATGTCTAGTCGTGCGGAACGAGGCATGCCTCTCAGCTTACATCGCAGCCAGTTAAAATCAACTAATCAAGAACGTCCCCTCGCCCTCCACCTTTCAGCTTACCAACCGGTTAAATCAACTAATCAAGAATGTCCCCTCGCCCCCTTGGCTAAGGTTCGGCTCCGGCGTCTCTTAGCCAGTTCAGGATCCAATACCTTTAGACTTTCCAGAGCAGACTTCTCGCTCAGATGGTAAATGAAGAACTCGTTGGTGGGTGGCATCGGGGCTGGCTTCCTGCCGGTCTTCAGTTGTTTGAGCAGGAACTCCTTTCCCTCAACCAGGAATAGTCTCCCTATTGCCATGTTCAGCTCATACAGATACTCTAGGTTCCGCATCAACTCCGGTACCGGCATACTGCTGTCGGTAAGCTTGTCAATATCCCCTTCTTTGCTGCGTACGATATCGACCACCACCTTCTTCTTGTCGTCCACATCAAGGATGGTGAAAATGTAGAGAGCTCTCGATGCTGCATAATCCTGTACATCTTTCATGGTCTCTACGACTATCCGGAGCACCAAGTCACGCAGCTCGGCGTTCTCAATCCCCGCAAGATACTGCTCGTTAAAGTGCAGATACTGCGAGCTGGATGCCATTCCCTGGCCCAAAATGGCCTTCCGGATCTCCATCCGGAGCTCTTCATGATTCAGACTCATCCACTTACTTACATGACTCACAGCTATCTCCACACACTCTACGGGACGATCATGACCGTCCTGTCGTCGATTATCAGCGGCCTGTCCATGGGCCCTTTGGGGTCGCGTCTGTATATTTTACGGTTCCTCTGCAGAAATCTGACCTTCCAAGCAGATCGAAGTAGTCGGTAAAAGAGGAGAGGAGATGTGGTAGTTAGGTGAGGCTCTTCATAATCCGATCTCGCTATGAGAGCCGAGACGAACCAAGTCCAGATGTGCATCATCAGGTATATCTAATCTCGCGCATTCAGACTCTCAAGAAGGTTGTCCGCCGGGCCGACTTTTACCAGTTCGCCACGCCGTGCGGCCTTGATCGCCTCGATTGTTTCGTCATTCGGAACCAGCGGCTCAAACGGTAACACTTTTTCTTTTGCAATCCGTGTCATCATCATACGGAAAGCTTCGGAGGAGGTAAGACCGATTGCGGCAAGCACCGCCTCAGCTTCGGCTTTAATATCCCCATCAATGCGGGCTCTAACCACCGAGTTTTTTGTTGTCATAACCTCATTCCTCCCTGAGCTACATTGTAGCTCAGGGAGGAATTGGGTCAATCTTATTCTCCTTGTTGATCAGGACCACGTTTTAGTTGCAACCTGCCCCCCTCCCTGCCTCCCCCCTCCGGGGAATAGGCGCCAACTTAGGCCTCCCCCTCCCTTGACGGGAGGGGGTCGGGGGGTGGCTGAAGCCGCGAGCTATGGGAAATAATGGCACCTGCCCCCACCCCCTAACCCCCTCCCGCAAGGGGAGGGGGGACTTTTCGAGCTGTTGGTGCTCTTAAGTTAGAGCGTGAACCCCTCCGGGGGGAGGTGAAGCTGGAACGGGTCGGGTGCAAGTGGGCGGTGAGTTTGGAGAAGGTGTGCGGTGGGTTTGTAGAAGCTGGACGAGGAGATGTGGGGAGGGGATATGGCAGTAAGGCGAGCGGGCTCTCAGAAGAAATAGTGCCAGAGGAGATCAAGGCGGCCGCGCATCAGGAGGCGGCGGCCGGAGTAGCCCATCACTTCGCGGATCTTGGCGCGCTGGGCCTTGCCGTAGCAGTGGATCGGACATTTCTTGCAGTCGGGCTTGGGGTCCAGGGGACACTTGCGCCGCTTCATCTCGGCGTAGCGCAAAAGCTCGGCGCACTCGTCACAGAGCTCACCCTTGGGGGTGTTATGCTTGCCACGGCAATAAACGCCAATGAAGGTCTCCAGTACCTTGATGTCTTTATCCTGCTTGTCCTGCTTCTGATTGTCTTCCATGCTGCCCAATATAGCAGAAGCAGGCCGCTCCCCGCATGACAAAAGTCAAATAAATTAACTCTGCATCCTTTGCCTTTGCTGGAAATCTGTGCTATTTTGCCCGGAATGAAACGTGAAATAAAAACAGTCATCATCCCGCGTGCCGAACACGGCATCTCCCGCTCGCTTCTGAGCACCAACGGCGTCAGGTCCCTCTATAAGCTCAAGGAAAACGGCTTCACCGCCTACTTGGTTGGGGGCGGGGTGCGCGACCTTCTGCTGGGCCGCGAACCCAAGGACTTCGACGTGGTGACGGACGCGACCCCGACGCAGCTCAAGAAGCTGTTCCGCAACTGCCGCCTGATCGGGCGCCGCTTCCGCTTGGCCCACCTCCATTTCCAGGACGAGATCATCGAGGTGGCGACTTTCCGCTCCTCGGCCGACGCCGCTCCCGAGGAAACAGCCGAGGAGAGGGTGGAAGAAACGCCCAGGGAAAGCACCGAACAGGCGCCGCCGGAGCCGGCTGGTTCCGTGGACCAAGCCGAGCTCTTGGAACAGGAGCGCGGCGGCAGGCGCAAGCGTCGCCACGGGCACGGCCACGGCCCCAGCATGCTGAAAAGCGAGGACGGTATGGTCCTCAGGGACAACGTCTTCGGCACTCCCGAGGAGGACGCGGTGCGCCGCGACTTCACGGTCAACGCCCTCTTCTACAACATCGCCGACTTCTCCATCATCGACCACGTCGGTGGCATGGAGGACCTGAAAAACGGCCTGATCCGCACCATAGGCGATCCCATGGTGCGCTTCACCGAGGACCCGGTGCGCATGATCCGCGCCGTCCGCTTCGCCTCCATGCTCGGCTTCAACATCGAGCCGGCCACCGAGGCGGCCATAGAGGAGTTGTGCGGCACCATCAACAAGGCGACTCCGCCGCGCCTCTACGAGGAGGTGCTCAAGCTCCTGCTCCTGGGGGCCGGAGAGCGGACCTACCAGATGATGCGCCACTGCGGCCTGTTCGAGCCGCTCTTCCCCCACTTCGACGCCTGGCTCGCGCGCGAAAGCGAAGGGTTCCCGCACGCGCGGGTGGGCAAGGCGCTGGACTGGGTGGATCTGCGCATAAGCCAGGGGGAGCGGGTTTCACCGGCGCTCTTGCTGGCTCTGATGTTCGGGGAATACCTGGAAGAAAAGACGGTGGGGTTCCGAAAGGAAGGGGCGTCGCCGCAGCAGGCGACGGACATGGCGGTGGCGGAATTCGCCGGCGAGATCTCCGCCACGGTGGCGGTGCCCAACCGGGTCCTGACCACGGTGCGCGACATCCTCTCCTGCCAGAACCGTTTCCAGAAGACGCCGGGGAGAAACGGCCGCGGCGTGGTGGCAAGAGCCGTGTTCCCGGATGCCTTGGAGTATCTGCGCTTCATGGAAACGCTCACCCCCCCGGCCAAGAAGTCGCTCGCCGAATGGTGGCAGCGCTTCGCCGAGGAGCAGACGGCCGGTGCTGCGCCGGTGGAGGAGGGTGCGGCCGAGGGCGCCCAGGAGGGGCCGCGCAAGAAACGGCGCCGCAGGAGAAGACGCAAGAAGCCCGCCGGCGCGCCGGAAGGGGCGGAATGATTCAGCTGATGGGCAACTGACCAGTTTGATCCTGCGCCGCTGGCGCTCCGAGCTCCCCCCATCCCCACCCTGTCCCTCCCCTTGAAGGGGAGGGGACGTTCTGCACTGGCTCCCCATTTATACATAGAGTGGGTTCAGGATTGAGCATGAGGGCGAATACAAGATTCGCCCCTACCAGCCAATCTCGTAGGGGCGATGCCTGTATTCCACCCGTGCTTGAATCTAATTAGGGGCCTACCTCTTGTAGGGGCCAACCTTGCGTTCGCCCCCCCCGTTACAGCGCCAGACTTGCCGTCTCCAGCCTCTTGATCCGGTCGCGCAGCTCGGCCGCCTTCTCGAATTCCTGCTCCTTGGCCGCCGCCAGCATCTCCTTCTTGAGCCGCTTCACCAGCTTCGCCACGTCCTTCACCCCTACCAGTTCGTCGGAAACCGGGACGGTGACGTAGTCGCGCTCCTCGGGCGCCTGCAGCACGTCCGCGATGGCGCGCCTGACACTCTCCGGGGTGATGCCGTGCTCGACGTTGTAGGCGGTCTGCAGCTCGCGCCGGCGCAGGGTCTCGTCGATGGCGGCCTGCATCGAGCCGGTCACCTTGTCGGCGTACATGATGACCCGCCCCGAGACGTTGCGCGCCGCGCGCCCGCAGGTCTGGATCAGCGAGCGCTCCGAACGCAGGAACCCCTCCTTGTCCGCGTCCAGAATGGCCACCAGCGACACCTCGGGGAGGTCCAGCCCCTCCCGGAGCAGGTTGATCCCCACCAGAAGGTCGAACTCCCCAAGTCTCAGGTCCCTCAAAATCTGCATGCGCTGGAAGGTGTCGATGTCGGAGTGCAGGTATCTCACCTTCACCCCCAGTTCGCGGTAGTAGTCGGTCAACTCCTCCGCCATCCGCTTGGTGAGCGTGGTCACCAGCACCCGCTCGCCCCGGGCCGCGGTCTCGCGCGCCTCGTGCAAGAGGTCGTCCACCTGCCCGGCGGCCGGACGCACCTCTATGGCCGGATCGATCAGGCCGGTGGGACGGATCAGCTGCTCGACCACCACGCCACCCGAGGTCTTCAGCTCGTACTCGGCCGGGGTGGCCGAGACGTAGACCGTCTGGTTCTGCTTCTTCTGGAACTCCTGGAAGGTGAGCGGCCGGTTGTCCAGCGCCGAGGGGAGCCGGAAGCCGTAGTTCACCAGGGTCTCCTTGCGGCTGCGGTCGCCCCGGTACATCCCCCCCACCTGCGGCACGGTGATGTGCGACTCGTCGATGACCAGCAGGAAATCGTCGGGGAAATAGTCGATCAGGGTGTAGGGGGGCTCGCCGGGGGCGCGCCCGTCGAAGTGGCGCGAGTAGTTCTCGATCCCCTGGCAAAAGCCCATCTCCTCGATCATCTCGATGTCGAAATAGGTGCGTTGCTCGATGCGCTGCGCCTCCAAAAGCATGTTCTGGGACTTGAAGTAGCGGATGCGCTCCTCCAGTTCCAGCCGGATCTGCTCCACGGCGCGCTTTTGGGTATCGCGGTTGGCGACGTAATGCGAGGCCGGGTAGATGGCGAAGCGGGGGAGCTTCTGCAGCTGCACACCGCGCAGAGGGTCGATCACGGAGAGCGCCTCCACGGTGTCGCCGAAGAACTCGATCCTGATGGCGCGCTCGTCGTCGTGCGCCGGGAACACCTCGACCGTGTCGCCGCGCACCCGGAAGCTGCCGCGGTGGAAATCGACGTCGTTTCTCTGGTACTGGATCTCGACCAGGCGCTGCAGCAGGTCGTCGCGCCCCAGGTCGTCCCCCTCGCGCACCCGGATCTGCATCTCCTGGTAGGACTCGGGGGAGCCGATGCCGTAGATGCAGGAGACCGAGGCGACGATCACCGTGTCGCGCCGGGTCAAGAGGCTGCGGGTCGCCGAGTGCCGGAACTTGTCGATCTCGTCGTTGATCGAGGAGTCCTTCTCGATGAAGGTGTCCGAGGCGGGGAGGTAGGCTTCGGGCTGGTAGTAGTCGTAGTAGGAGACGAAATACTCCACGGCGTTTCCGGGGAAGAGCTCCTTGAACTCGCCGTAAAGCTGGGCAGCCAGAGTCTTGTTGGGGGCCAGGACCAGGGCGGGACGGTTGCAGGCGGCGATCACCTGGGCCATGGTGAAGGTCTTGCCGGAGCCGGTCACCCCCAGAAGGACCTGGTGGGGGTCGCCGCGCAGCAACCCCTCGGTCAGCTCGGCTATGGCCCGGGGCTGGTCGCCGCGCGGCTCAAATCCTGTTACCAGTTCGAATCTATCCATGGCGCCGATGATAGCACGAGAAACGCCTTTGCGACAGAGGGATCAGACCGCGGACAGGTTTCTTGGGGGGGGGAGCTGGTTCACGCTGAGCCAGTAGGTCATGACCTGCTTCAAGTCGCCGCAGAACTGCCCGTAGTCCACCGGCTTGCGCACGTAGCTGTTGGCGCCCAGACGGTAGCTGTCCAGGATGTCCTGCTCCTCGGTGGAGGAGGTGAAGACGATGACGGGAATGGAGCGCGTCCTGGCATCCTCCCTGAGACGCCTGAGCACCTCGAGGCCGTTCACCTTGGGAAGCTTCAGGTCGAGCAGCACCAGAAGCGGGCTGACGGTGACGTCGCGACCGGCGTGGCGTCCGGTGCCAAAGAGAAAGTCGAGGGCCTCGGCGCCGTCGCGCGCCACCACGATGCCGTGCGACATGTGCTTGCGGACCGCCCGCAGGGTCAGCGCCTCGTCGTCAGGATTGTCCTCCACCAGCAGGATCATCTTGTTCACGTCAACTCTCCTCGCCTCGTAATGGCACGCCGATCCTTAGCGTATAACAATATTCGGCAAAAAGTGCAACAATTTAATAATTAAACACTTAACCAAGCGCCCCCGCAACTGCTTGATTTTTTTCTCACGCAATGCCATACTGCCTCAGACTTTTAGCTTAAGATAAAGGGAGGGTCCTCCTTATGTTTGGATTCGGCATGCCCGAACTGATCGTCATTCTCGTCGTCGTGCTGGTAGTTTTCGGCGCCGGCCGGCTCCCCGAGATTGGCGGCGCCGTGGGCAAGAGCATCAGGAATTTCAAGAAGGCTTCCAGCGGCAAAGAGGAGATCGAGATCAAGGCGTCGCGTCCGGACGACGACAAGAAGGAGAAGTAGCCCTTTGGCACTTCCGGCCCGCAAGGCCCCCGCAGTTTCCGGGGGCCTTTTTCTGTATTCTGACCGTCCCAGCAAAGAGACATCATGAGCCAAACACCTGAAACAGCCGAGCCGTCCGCGGCAGGCGGAGCGATCGTCGCCCTCCTGCTCCGGGAGGGGGTGATCAGCACCGAGCAGCTAAGCTACGCCCAAAGGGTGCACGGCAAGCTGCAGTCCCAGAAGACCCTGATCGACGTGCTCCAGGAACTGGAGTTTCTGACCCGGGACGACGTGGCCCGCACGCTGCGCAAAAACAGCGTCTCCATCCGGATCGGCGACTTCCTGGTGGAGCTGGGCTACCTGAAGAGGAGCGACCTCCTGGCCGCGCTCAACCTGCAGAAAGAGGGGACCGAGCGCAAGATGCTGGGGGACATCTTCATCGAGAACGGCTTCATCGACGAGAGGAAGCTGATCGAGGTGCTCTCCTTCCAGCTCGGCTTCCCCGTGGCGGAGCTGGAATTCCGCAAGCTGGACCGCAAGCTGTTCGCCAAGGCTCCCTTCCAGTTCTTCCGGGACGCCCTGTGCGTCCCCTACGAGATGGAGCAGGGGGTGGTGTCGGTCGCCTTCGCCAATCCCCTGGAGAAGCGCTGCCGGGAGGCGGCGGAGGCGCTCTTCGGCAGCTCGCTCAAGCCCGCCATAGCCAGCAAGAAGTCGGTCCTGGCCGCCATCGCCCAGGCCGAGAACAACGCCGCCGGCAGCGAGACCCAGGCTCCCGACGAGAGCACCGTGGTCGGCATGATCAACAAGCTGTTCGACGACGCCATGGCCCAGGGGGCAAGCGACATCCACATCGAGCCGCTCAAGGACCGGCTCAGGGTCCGCTTCCGCCACGATGGCGTAATGATGCCGCACATGGAACTGCCGCTGGAGATCGCCCCGCAGCTTTCCTCGCGCATCAAGGTGATGGCGCAAGCCGACATCGCCGAGAAGAGGCGGCACCAGGACGGGCGCATCCTCTACGAGAGCAGGCAGCACGGCTTCAATCTGGACCTCCGGGTCTCCTTCTTCATCACCATCTTCGGCGAGAAGATCGTGCTCCGGCTCCTGTCCAAGAAGGACACCATCCTGGACATCCGCCAGATCGGCATGGCGCCGCGCATGCTGGACCAGTTCATGACCGAGGCGCTGCAGACCCCGTCGGGGGTCATGATCATCACCGGCCCGACCGGCAGCGGCAAGACCTCGACCCTGTACGGCTGCGTGAGCCACCTGAACAACATCAACACCAGCATAGTCACCGCCGAGGACCCGGTCGAGTTCGTCATCGACGGGGTGTCGCAGTGCTCCATCAACCAGAAGATCGGGCTCTCCTTCGAGGAGACGCTGCGCCACATCGTGCGCCAGGACCCCGACGTCATCGTTTTGGGGGAGATCAGGGACCCATTCTCGGCCGAGACCGCGATACAGGCGGCCCTCACCGGGCACAAGGTGCTCACCACATTCCACACCGAGGACAGCATCGGCGGCCTGCTGCGCCTGATGAACATGCAGATCGAGTCCTTCCTGATCTCCTCGACGGTGGTCTGCGTGGTGGCCCAGCGCCTGCTGCGCCTGGTCTGTAACGACTGCGCCCAGACCTACATCCCGACCCCGGCCGAGTACGGCAGACTGGGATACTCGGCAGCCGACCTGGCCGGCGCCGAATTCAGGATGGGCAACGGCTGCAAGCAGTGCCGCTTCACCGGTTTCAAGGGGCGGACCGCCATCTTCGAGCTGCTCATCATGAACGAGGCGGTCAAGGAGGCGATCCTCTTGAACCGCTCCTCCACGGAGATCCGCCGCCTCAGCATGGAGACCTCCGGCATGGTGACCCTGTTCGAGGACGGGCTGGTCAAGGCGGCGCGGGGGCAGGTGTCGATCCAGGAGGTGCTCCGCGACCTGCCGCGCATTACCCTGCCGCGCCCCCTGAACGAACTGAGAAGGATTTTGGGCAGCTAGGCGCCAGGGCTGCGCCGGGGAAAAAACGGATCATGACAGAGCAGATTTCCATAGTCGAAGTGGTAAAGGAGCGGCTTGCTTCGGGCACCCTGAGCGTGCCGGTGTTTCACGCCGTGGCGCTCAGGCTGCAGCAGGTGCTGGCGCGGCCGGACTACAGCATCGAGGAAGTGCACCAGCTGATCAATGCCGATCCCGGGTTGGCGAGCCAGGTGCTGCGCAACTCCAACTCCGCCTTCTACGCGGGCTTAAGCAAGGTGAGCACCATCCGCGACGCCATCATCAGGCTGGGCGCGAAGGAAGTGGCCAACCTGGCCATGCTGACCACCCAGCAGGACCTGTACCGCTCCGACGACGCCAGCTTCAACGCCATCATGCAGACCCTGTGGAAGCACGCCTTCTGCTGCGCGGTGGGGAGCAAGTGGCTGGCGCAGAGGTCGGGCTTTGGGCATCAGGCCCAGGAAGCCTTTCTCGCGGGGCTTTTGCACGACATCGGGAAGCTGTTTCTTCTGAAGGGAGTGGAACTGGTCTGCCAGGAGGAAGAGCTGAAACGGAGCGTCACGCCGTCGATCGTGACCGAGGTGCTGACCACCCTGCACGTGGAGCAGGGGCATCAGCTCATGTTGCAGTGGCACATGCCCCAAATCTACTGCGACGTGGCGGCCGGGCACGAGGATGAGCGTTGGGACCGGGGCAACGTGCTGCTGGCCATGGTGCGTCTGGCCAACATCGCCTGCAGGAAAATGGGGATCGGGCTGCGCAGCGACCCGTCGCTGGTGCTGTTCGCCAGCCCCGAGGCCCACGTGCTGGGACTGAAGGAGATCGCGCTGGCGGAGTTGGAGATCGTGGTCGAGGACGCGCTAAAGGTGCCGCTCCCGAGCGCGAAGTAAGAGGTCGCAGTCTGCCGGAGCGGCAACTCCCCCGCCGCCACGGTCACGCCGGATTTTCACCTTTCACCTTTCACCTTTCACCTTTCACCTTTCACCTTTCACAGCCTGATCACAACCAGCGTTTCAGGGCCTCGGCATTGAGCGGCTTGGGGAGCACCGCCAGCACCCCCAGGTTCAGACACTCCTCGATGTCGCGCGGGTCCTCGGACGAGGAGAGCGCGAAAACCCTGAGCCTCTTGGTCCGCTCGTCGCTGCGGATCCTCTGCAGCACCCCCACCCCGTCGATCTTGGGAAGCTTCATGTCCAGAAGCACCAGGGGCTGCTGCCCCTCCGTCTCCAGCCGGCCGCGCCCTTCCCCGAGCAGAATCCCGATTGCCTCCACCCCGTCGCGGGCAACGGTGACGTTGCTGTACCCCGCCTTCCTTAAAGCGCGCAGAGCCAACTCCTCGCAATTGCGATTGTCCTCGACAAGCAGAATGTCAGGGTTGCTCATGGGTGCCTCCCAGCCAGAGTTGAAAAGACACGTAACTTCGGAATCAGCGCTATCTGCGCCAAGCGCTGCTGCTTCGGTCTGTTTTTTCTGAACTTCCGGGGCGGATCGGAAGTGCGCACTGTCAGAGTTCCCAGGGGTGAACTACATGACCGGCCCGCCTTAAAGTTAACAATTGTTAAGCAATTTATCATCACTCTCACAGCATTGCAACCAGTAACTTTCTTTCTGCGATACCGGCGCTCCAACAGGCACTGGAATCTGAAAAGTCCTGCTTTGTTGCCTGCTTGGCCTTGCATTACCTGGGAACCATGTCAAAAGCGCCCGTCCGGGCTGTCACAGCTTCTTTCAGAGAGGTCAGACACGGCCACAAGACATGAGCCCAACTACATAAGTTTTTTTAAATATCCGCTATGAGATTAGCCTTCTTTATATCACAGAGTGTTTATTGCGCAAGCATGATCTGCTGTCAGAATAAAAATATTTTCACAGTAAAGCCGAGCCTTCAATGTCATCAGCATCGGCGTCAGCCCTGGCCTCCGCCGCTTGTGTCATCACCGGGGTAAAGGGAGGATTCAGGACAAGCAAAGGCCCCGGACGCTCTGCACCCGGGGCCCGCTGTCTCAATGAGGGCGCGACCCTCTTTGATGGGTTAGCTGCTGGTTCCGCCTGTCTTCTTGCTGCCGCTTCTCGCCTGCTCCTGCTTCTGCTTCTGCTGCTCACCTGCCCTCGGAGCCTGGATCTTTTCGCCTTCATCCTTCTGAAGGCTGGTTCCGCTGCGAGCCTGCTCGCTGCCGGGGCGCTGCTTGCCTGCCCCCTTCTGCGCACTCTTGCTCTTTTGCATGGCATCCTCCTTTGCCGAGGGTCGCGCCTATCCCATCGCTTAGCACCACTGCCTTGCTCACCGCTCAAAAAAAAGCGCCGGAATAGAAGCTGTTTCAGTTGAATAACTGGCAAGTCTCTTGATTCCGGCGCCGCTTTTCCTGCTTTTCCTGGTCCCGCTTCGATCTACCCCTCTACAGGAGCACCCCTGGACGGCCTGCGGCCTTCCTTTTTGTGCTGCTGGAACATCAGGGAGATCTCCTCGATCTGCCCCTTGGCCAGCACCTTCTTGGCCACCTTGAACAGCTCACGCTCTTCTTCCTGCATGTGGTGCTCGACGACCTCATGCAAAACACTTACCTTGGCCCCCCATCTCTCATCGTCCACGGCGAGGCTCTTGAAGGTGCCGATCAGGGTCTTGGCGACCTGGTGCTCCTCGTAGCTCTCCAGCACCTTTTCGCGCGGCTCCTCGTATTTTTCCAGTGCGGTGTACAGGAAGCGCTCCTCACCTTCCATGTGGATTTCCAGCTCTTCCTGCAACTGGGCGAAGAGCTTCTGGAGCACGGCCACGTCCTTTCGGCCGCTTTTCTCCAGCTTCTCGAAGAGAGTCCTCGCCTTCTCGTGATCCTGCTTCAGCATCTCGAATACGTTCTCTGCGCTCTTGCCGTGAGAGCTCCCCTTCTCGCTCGCGGATCGTTCATGTGTCGGCATCGCTGGCCTCCTATCGCTCTGGTGGTGGGGTTTGTGCTACGGGGTAAGTGCTGCGTGCTTGCCTCAATATGAGAGTTGAGGGACGAAAGATGACTGCTCATCCCTCGTCCCTCAACATTTCTCCTCGACAGCTCCCGGGTTACTCGGTGCCGCGCGGTCTCGGTTTGTCCGAGCTGGCGAAATCAGCCTTCGCTTCCCCCTCAGATCCGATGTCGATAGCGCCGGTCTGTTTCAGGACGTCCGTGGCGCGTTTTTTCCAGTCGCTGTCATCGCAATGCACCGAAAGGAGGATGCCCCCTTCCTTTACGCGCCCCTCGTACCTCTTGGCCTCGTACTCCGGAATGCCCATGCCGACCAGGGCTCCGGCCACTCCGCCCAGCACGCCGCCGGCGCCCGCCCCGGCCAGCGCCGCAACTATCGGACCCGCTGCGATGAACGGGCCGACTCCCGGAATGGCCAGGGTGCCGATGCCGGCCAGCCACCCCAGCGTGCCACCGATCACTGCACCGGTCCCTGCTCCGGCGCTCGACCCCTCGGGCATCTTGGTATGTTTCTCGTGTGCGAAGTCCTTGGTACCGACGTTTTCGGAGAACAGCACGGAGATGTCGGTGTTGCGGAAGTTCGCGTTCTTCAAGGCGTCAACCGCCTCCTCCACGTTCTGCCTGCTACGATAGATACCGAATACAGCGATGTTTTTTCCCATGACCATGTCTCCTTTGCAATCGTGTTCAGAGTTGAGCGACCAGAGCCGATTGTCGACCCTCGTCCCTCAACGTCCTCGGTGTGCTACTTCTTCGGGGGCTCAGGCACCTTGGCTCCCTTGTCCCGGGCCTCCGAAAGTCCGATGGCGACCGCCTGCTTCCGGTCCGTGACCTTCTTGCCGCTGCCGCCGCTTTTCAGCTCGCCCTTCTTGAATTTATCCATTACCTCGTGGACCGTTTCCTGTGCCTTCTTGCTGTATTTTGCCATTTCGGTTCCTCCTGCCTCCCCGGTTGCCTCCCTGGCAGTTCATTGGCAACGTGGCCTGCTCGGACAGCTGCCGGGCGGGACGCCTTTAGATGCGCCCCAGCAGCGCCAGGATGAGCAGAACCACCAGGATCAGCCCCAGCCCGCCGCTTGGATAGTAGCCCCAGCCCGCGCTGTAGGGCCAGGTGGGCAGGGCGGCGACCAGCAGCAAAATCAGGATGATGAGCAGAATGGTTCTCATGGTTACCTCCCTGTCGGACCGATTCTACCGAAGACCTCGCCGGCCAAAGGTTAGCTTATACTCATATAATACTACTTACCAGCCGCGCGAGTCGATAGTGTCTCAGCGCTTCCCCGCTCCGCTCACCTCACGCTCGAAGGTCGGGAGGATCGCCCGGAAGAAAGCATTTCGCAGCAGTTGGACCACCACCTGCCAAGTGCTGGTCTGGGGCTCTTCCAGCGACCCGGTGATGTCCGCCTTGGTGGCCACCTGGTCGCGCGGCTTGTTTTCCAGGAGTTTGGCCACCCCCCCCACCAGCATCTCGTACATCTTGCGGAACATCCCCTTCTCCTTGTCCTGGCGCCTGTCGTAGACCTGCATGTCCTTGAAGAAGGGCTTGATGTAGCCGTTCACCATGTTGTCCTTGACGTGCAGTTCGGTCACCAGCGAAAAGGTCCCGGCCACCACGTCGAACTTGCCATAGGCGCGCAGCACGTCGTTCATCGACTTGAGCTGGGTGTTGTCGATCTTCAGGTAGAGGTCGAGGTCGGGCCCCTTCTTCTCGGGACGGAATTCCCCGTTCATCCTGGTGACGCCGCTTCCCATGAACTTCCCCTGCAGGGTCGCCTTGGCCGGCCCGCGCGAGAACTGATTGGAAAAGTTGCGCAGCTCGAAGTCGGCGTCGCTCAGGAACACGCGGTAGCGCTTGCCGGCGACGTCGTTGATCATCCCCAGGTCGCTCCCGGTCAGCTTGATCTTGTCCGCCGTAAGCAGCAGCTCCGGCTTGTTTGCCAGTTCCTTGGCGGTCTTCTCCACCTTCTTGGCCCGCCTTTCCTCCACGGCCGCCGTCTTCTCGCTGTGCAGGTAGTCGGCCTTGAGTCCACTGATTATCAACTCCTCCAGGTGGGCGACCTGAACCTTGGGTGCGTACTCCACGTTGCCATGGGCTCCCAGCACCCCCTGGTCCAGGGTCACGTTGTAGCGCGCCGCCACCGGCTTGAAGTGGTCCAGCGGGACCTTCTCCAGCTTGATGGCCGCCTTGACCGCCGGCACAGGCTCCGCCAGGAAGTTGGCCCTGCCGTCGATGGCGCCGTAGCCGGTGCCGAAGATCTTGGTATCCAGGTGGAACTCGGAGGGGTAGACCTTGTCCGGCAGGTGGATGTTGCGGATGTTGTTGGCGCTCAGGTTCAGGTGGCTCAAGACCAGCGGCCTCTTGGGGTCCTGGTCGATGTAGGTGATGTTGGCATCGCTTATGGTCACCAGGTTTATCTTGAGCGGATACATCGCCTCCACGGCCTGCTGCCAGCCCCGTTCTTTCAGCTTCACCTCGCTCTTGGCTTCGGTGCGCAACTGTTTCAGGTTGATGTGCAGTTTGGGGCGCTCCACCTCGAACTCACCCACCAGCTTGCCGGCAAAGATCTCGCGCCAGTGCACACTCGCCTTGATGTAAGGAAAATGGGCCACCGGCGGTTCGGGGTGCGCCTGCTGCCTGATGGTCAGCCCCTTGAAGGTGACCGAGAAGCCGATCAGCTGGAAATGCAGCTTCTCGATCCTGACCGTGTACCCCTTCAGGGCCTGGTTCACCCTCTTCTCCGTCATCCTGCGCAGCGGCTCGTCTATGAAAAACGAGGCGACGAAAAGAACAAGGAGAAGCCCCGCCAGTATCCCGACGGTCCAAAGCAGAGCCTTGGGGATTCTGCGTAAAGCGCGCGACCTTTGTTCGGTGGGCTCAATCATGGAAATCTCCTGAGCGCTGCTGTCAGCAATGGCACATTAAATCACGTTAACAAATTTAGGCGCTGGACAGTTTTTGTCAATGCCGACTGGCGCTTTTTCCTTCGCAGTTCGGGGAGATACCGCTCGACCATCAAACGGGCAGAGGTCGGAAGAGACGCCGCCATGGGCCAGGCCCATTTATGGTAAAATTTCTCCAGTGCCAGTAGCTTGCGCACGAACAACGGTTGGAGGTGCAGGATGAGAGCAATGTGGTCCGGATCGATAAGTTTTGGCCTCGTCAACATACCGGTGAAACTCTTCAGCGGCGCGCAGAGCAACACGCTGGACCTGGACATGTTGCGCAAGAGCGATCTCTGTCCCATCAAGTACCTGCGGGTCTGCAAGATGGACAACAAGGAGGTCCCCTACGAGGAGATCGTCAAGGGTTATGAGTACAGTGACGGGGAATACATAGTCCTCACGGACAAGGATTTCGAAAGCGCCAGCCTGGAAAAGACCCACCTGATCGACATCCTGGATTTCATCGAGGAGAGGGAGATCGACACGCGCTATTTCGAGAAGCCCTATTACCTGGAACCGGACAAGTCGGGACAGAAGGCCTATGCGCTCCTGAGGGAGGCGCTTAAGCGCTCCGGGAAGGTGGGGGTAGCGAGTTACGTGCTGAGAAACCGGGGGAGCCTGGGCATCGTGAAGCCGCTCGATGACCTGCTCATCCTGAACGAGATCAGGTACAAGGAGGAGGTGCGGGATGCCGGCGAACTGAAGCTCCCTTCCAACGAGGGGTTGCGCGAGCAGGAGGTCGCGCTCGCGCTGAGCCTGATCGACCAGCTGACCGTGAAGTTCGATCCCGAGAAGTACAAGGACTCCTATGTCGACGACCTGAAGAGGATCATCGAGGAAAAGGCCCAGGGCAGGAAGCCGGCGCCGGTGGGACAAGCGCCCCAGCCTACCAAGGTGGCCGACATGATGGCCCTGCTCAAGGAAAGCCTGAAGCAGAAGCGGAAGGAAGCGGCCTGACCCCTCCCCCGCCAGCTGCTTTCTCGTGTTGCGCTCCCGCAAACGTTACCTGCCACCCGGGATTAGCAGCATGTTCCCCACACCCTCTCCCACCGGGAGAGGGTGCCCTCAGATTTCCCTTCCCCAGCCCCTCCCGTCAAGGGAAGCGACAGCCGAAAATCCCCCTTCCGGTTGCAAAGCCCCTCCCCTGTGTTAGCTTATGGTATTTAAAAATTAACTCTTGCCAATGTCGCCCACAATCCAAGCCAAGGAGGAACAGGCATGGAAAGCACAACTGCCGAGGCTTACCGCCCCATACGGCGTCAGCATCAGAAAAGAGTGAACGTGGGCCCAGCCGAGCGCAAGGCATCCATGGTGGGCGGGGTCGCGCTGGCGCTGTCGGGACTGACCACCCTTTCCAGGAGGCACTTCCTCCCCGGACTGGCGCTGATCGCCGCGGGCGGCATGTTCTACTACCGGGGCAAGACCGGACACTGCGACCTCTACGAGGCGCTGGGGGTCGACACCATCCATACCAGCGGCACCGGCCTCAGGCTGGAGAAGGTGGTGACCGTGAACCGCAAGCCGCACGAGGTCTACGACTTCTGGCACAACCTGGAGAACCTGCCGCGCTTCATGAAGCATCTGGAATCGGTGCAGGTTACCGGGGAAAGGAGCTCGCACTGGGTGGCGCGGGGGCCGGGAGGAATGACCGCGCAATGGGACGCGGAGATGATGGACGATTACCCGGGGCAGCAGATCAGCTGGCACTCGGTGGGCCAGGCCACCCTCCCCAACAGGGGTAGCGTCGAATTCAAGGAGGCTCCCGGAGAGCGCGGCACCGAGGTGAGGGTGGTCGTGGACTACTATCCTCCGGGGGGTATGGCCGGAAGGGGAGCCGCCAAGCTGGCCCATGCCATCACCGCGCAGCAGCTCGAGGAGGACCTGAAGCGGCTCAAGCAGATCCTGGAGACCGGAGAGATCGCGACGGCAAGGAGAACCGGGCCGGAGAAGGGGTCATTGGGCGCGCTCCCGCTCAGGCGCGACGGGGAGGGGATATGAAGGCGGCCCACCCTACGGAAAACGAAATGTTAGCGCTCTTGCCCCTTCGGGGGGAGGAGCAAAGCAAAGGAGAAGGCCATATGGGAACCGAGAAGGGTAAGCAGTTTCCGCCGCAGCGCCAGGCGCAGCCCGGCAAGGAGGCGCAGATGAAGCCCAAGCCGGAGAGCGGCGCCCTGGAGTACCAGGGCTCGGCCAAGCTCAAGGGGAAGGCGGCCATCATCACCGGCGGCGACAGCGGTATCGGCAGGGCCGTGGCGATAGCGTTCGCCCGGGAGGGGGCGCAGGTCGCCTTCGCCTACCTGGAGGAGGACCAGGATGCCCGCGAGACCCGGGACCTGGTGGAAAAGGAAGGGGTACGCTGCCTGGCCTTCCGCGGCGACGTGGGACGGGAGCAGTTTTGCCGCGAGATCGTCGAGAAGACGGTGGGCGCCTTCGGCAGGCTGGACATCGTGGTGAACAACGCGGCGGAGCAGCATTACACCGAGTCGCTGGAAGAGATCTCGTCCGAGCAGTTGGAGCGGACCTTCAGGACCAACATCTTCTCCTATTTCTACCTGGCGAAGGCGGCCCTGAAGCATCTGGGCGAGGGCTCCAGGATCATCAACACCACCTCGGTCACCGCGTACAAGGGAAGCCCGATGCTCCTGGACTACTCCTCGACCAAGGGGGCCATCGTTTCTTTCACCCGCTCGCTGGCCCTGTCGCTGGCGGAGAAGGGGATCCTGGTGAACGCGGTGGCGCCGGGGCCGATCTGGACCCCGCTGATCCCGGCCACCTTCCCTGAGGAAAAGGTGACTAAGTTCGGCGAGGACGTGCCGCTGAAACGGGCGGGACAGCCGGTGGAGGTGGCCCACAGCTACGTTTTCCTGGCCTCTGAGGGAGGCTCATACATGACCGGACAGGTGCTGCACCCAAACGGCGGCACCGTCGTTGGCGGTTAGCCGGAGTCGGCGCGCGGCCGCCCAGGAGCGGGGAGATGAAACCAGACAAGCGAAGATCCGCACCCCGCGCCCTGCCACTAGAATCGAGCTTCTCATGAATGCATCTGTAACAGCCGGATACGCTCCCTGGTACTGCTGATTCAATCAGGCGCGGCAGGGCGCCGGCCCGGAGGCCAGCCATGTTCTCGTTTCGCAACCACTTCAAACTGGGATCGATCAGCTACCTGGAGCTGGGCAAGCGCGTGTACCGCAAGGTGGTCGATGACGATTGTTCGGAACATGCCGCAGCCATGGCCTATTACTTCCTTTTTGCCCTGTTCCCCTTTTTCCTCTTCCTGACCACGCTGATAGGAGTGATTCCCATCCCGGACCTGCTGGAGTACCTGATGACCCAGGCCTCCACGCTCCTGCCCGGGGAGGCCTTCAAGCTGATCGAGGACAACATCCGGGCCTTGTTCCTGAACAAGAAGGAGGGGCTGCTCTCCCTGGGTATCCTGCTTGCGCTTTGGGCCTCCTCGAACGCCATCGTCTCGGTGATGGACGCCATGAACAAGCTGTACGAGGTGAAGGAGGGGCGCCCGTTCTGGAAGGTCCGGCTGGTCGCCATCCTGATGGTGATCGGGCTATCCATGCTGTTTCTGCTGGCGCTGGTGCTGCTCATGTTCGGCACCAAGATCGGCAAATATATCGCGGACCTGATCAACTTCGGCACCCTCTTCCTGGTGGCCTGGCACCTGGTGCTGGTTCCGGTGATCCTGTTTCTGCTGGTCCTGGCCGTGGCGACCGTGTACTACTTCACTCCGGACGTGGAGCACAAGTGGATCTGGATCAGCCCGGGCGCCGTTGTGGCCATCCCGCTCTGGATCGTCATGTCCCTTGGCTTCTCCTTCTACATCAACAACTTCGGTTCCTACGACAAGACCTACGGCAGTATCGGGGCGGTGATCGTGCTTTTGCTCTGGCTCTACCTGAGCGGCTTTGTCATCCTGGCGGGAGCTGTGCTGAACTCGGTGGTGGAGCACGCCTCGGCGGAAGGGAAGGAGCCTGGCGAGAAGGTGGAAGGGGAGCAGGGCGAGACTTCACAAAGACAGCAGAAGCGGCAGGATGCCGAGAAACAGCAGCCTTAGCAGCAGAAACTTTCCCCAACCTCGCCCCTCACCCCGAGGGGCTCTGGCGCAAACTTAGGCCTCCCCCTCCCTTGACGGGAGGGGGTCGGGGGGTGGGTGGAGCCGCAAGCTATGGGAAATAATGGCACCTTCCCCCACCCCCTAACCCCCTCCCGCAAGGGGAGGGGGGACTTTTTGAGCTGTTGGTGCTCTTAAGTTAGCGCGGGAGCCCCCCAGAGGGGGAGGAGCGTTTGGCACTCCGTTGAAAGGACCTGCCCACGGCACCTTCTGCTCACTTGATCTGCCCCCTGATCTCTCCGGTGGGGTAGGTCTCGGTCAGGATGTTCACGTAGGCCCGGCCCGACTTGATCAGCGTGACCAGATCGTCGACCGTCTGCCCCTGCAACTCTCCCAGCAGGCTTTTCTCTGTGATCACCCCTTGGGCCAGAATGCCGCTGAAGGAACCGATCCTCGCGGCCCCTCCGAACAGGCCGGCCACGGGGGGCCCTGCCTCACCCTTTCCTCCCATGTGGATGGAAGCCGCCGTAGGGGTGGTGATGCGCTCCACACTGAGCTCGTAGAGCAGCTCGTTGCCGTTGCCGGAGAGGGTCAGCTTCAATTCCCCCTTTGCCGGCGACTTTACCGGCGGCACTTCGTGCTTGCCGGAGAGCTTGGCGCGGAACTTCTTGGGTGCGGCGTGACCCGGCTGGGCCCAGCAGACGGTGCAGACGAACAGCAGCAACAACGGCAATACCCTTCTCATGATCTCCCCCCTTTCCGGCAATCTAGCCGCATACAGCTGCTCTGCTTGCCGCCTGCAGCTCCTCTGCTTGCCGCCTGCAGCTCCTCAATCCCCATGCCACCCTTCCCTTCACCCCTGCTCCCCCTTGGGGATGTTCTTCTGGTCCGTGAGCAGCTCCCGGATGGCCCGCAGCGGGATGGCGACCCAGTCCGGGCGGTTGTTGAGCTCGTAGCCCAGCTCGTAGAGCGCCTTGTCCAGCATGAAGGTGCGCAGCATGATGTCGACCTCTTCCCGGTCGCCGGGCAGGAAGGGAGAGCCGGCCGCGCTCTCCAGTTGTAGCGGTACCAGGCTTGGACCCAGGGGATCAGGTAGGGGACGTCCTCGGCCCGCACCTGGGTTCTCTGCATCAGCACCGCATACGCCGCGTAGTAGAAGGAGCGCACCATCCCGGCCACGTCGCGCAGGGGGGACTGCTTGATCCTGCGCTCGCTCAAGGATTTCACCGGTTCCCCCTCGAAATCCATGACGTAGAAGTCGTTGCCGGTGTAGAGCACCTGGCCCAGGTGGTAGTCGCCATGGATGCGCGTCTTCATGGCGGAGAACTTGCGGATGATGAAGGTCTGCAGCACGTCGAGGATCTCGTGCTCCGCCGCCAGGATCGCGTCCGCTTCGGGGCGCAACTCCTCGGGAACCGCGCCCAGGTTGCGGCGCAAAAGGTCCAGGGTCTTCTTGGCCCGGCTGCGCATGGACTGGTACACGGAGCGCTGGTACAAAAGGGCGAAGGGCTCCGGCGCGAATGCGGGATCGTCGCTTCTGGAGGCGAGCGCCTGGTGCAGTTCGGCGGTGCGCTTGCCCAGGAGCGCCACCATCTCCGGGTAGAATCCCATGATCATCTCGAGGAGCGCCGGCGAAAGCTCCAGGGTGCGCTGCTCGGGCACTAGCGTTGCCGGGGGCTGGGCTTCCCTGGTCTCCTCGCGGTGCGCCAGCACACGGTCCACGAACTGGCCGATCTCGCTCAGCGTGAAGTTCCAGGCGTCGCCCTGGCTCGGCAGGAATCCCTGCAAAAGCCCGATACCGAAGGACTCCGCGCCGGCGCGCCGGTACTCCAGGACACCGGCCATCGGGGCTGCGTGCTCGAAACGGACCCGGTCCGAGAGGAACCTGCCGATCTCCAGCTCGGGATGGACCCCTTCCTCCAGGCGCCGGTACAGTTTGAAGAAGAAGGTCTTGTCGTAGAACATGGAGCTGTTGGTCTGCTCCGTGGCCGCGACCTGGGAAGCGAGCGGGAGCGTCTTCTCCCCCAGGAGCGCGGTGAAGCCGGGCCCCGGCCGTCCCGAAAGCCTCCCCCCCTCCGAGCGCACCGCCTTCCTGCGGGCGATCAGCTCCAGAAGGGCGGAGCGGAAGGTGGCGCTGAAGATGGCGTCGTAAAGGATGCCCGCGCGCTCGTCGACCCTGAGCCGCGCCAGGGCGGCGCCGGGCGCCTCGCTGAGCATCGCCTCGCCTCCGGAGTCCATGGGGAGGAAGTGCAGCGGCAGCACGTAGGTCTCCATGCTCCCCTCGGTGTAGCTCACGTCGAACAGCGTCACCAGTGCGCTGGAGCCGCCGATCTCCACCGGTAGCTTGTCGGCCAGGGCGACCCGCGCCACGATGCGGCTCTTGCCCTGGAACCAGCGGCATTTCTTCAGGTAGTCGGGCAGGATCGACTGCTCGAGCTGGCGCAATGCGCCCCCCCTGAGCACGTTTTCCCAGGCGACGCCGGTCGCCAGTTCCGGCAGCACCCCCTCCTCCTGCGGCTTGGTCTTTTCGCCGCCGTCAGTCAAAAGCAGCAGGTGATAGTCGTAGGGGCCGATCAGGACCACGTAGGGAGAGTCCTTGATGGCCGGGAACCGGTTGCGGCTGAACAGGTCCTCCAGGAAGAAGCCCACGAACCTGGTGAGGCTGATCTGCACGTACTGGGTGCTGCGCGACAGGTTGACCAGCACCAGGATGGTCTCGTCCTCGTGCTTGCGCAAAAGGGCCAGGACCTTGGGATTGTCCAGCGCTATGAACTCCAGGCTCCCCCAGCCGAAGGACTTGAAGCGCTTGCGCAGATCGATCATGCGCTTCATCCACCAAAGCAGCGAGGCCGGGTTCCTGGCCTGGTTCTCGACGTTGCGCGCCTCGAAGTGGTACTCCGGGTCGATGATCACCGGGAGATAGAGCTTCTGCGGGTTGGCGAGCGAGAAGCCGGCGTTGCGGTCCGCGCTCCACTGCATCGGGGTCCTCACGCCGTTTCTGTCCCCGAGGTAGTAGTTGTCCCCCATGCCGATCTCGTCGCCGTAGTAGATGATCGGGGTGCCGGGGAGGACGAACAAAAGCACGTTCATGAGCTCCATCTTGCGCCGGTCGTCCCCCATGAGTGGGGCCAGGCGGCGCCTGATCCCCAGGTTGATGCGCGCCCTGGGATCCTTGGCGTAGATGCGATACATGTAGTCCCGCTCCTCGTCGGTCACCATCTCCAGGGTGAGCTCGTCGTGGTTGCGCAGGAACATGGCCCACTGGCACTCCTTGGGGATGACCGGGGTCTGCTGCAGGATGTTGATGATCGGGAAGGAGTCCTCCATCTGCAGCGCCATGTACATGCGGGGCATGAGCGGGAAGTGGAAGGCCATGTGGCAGGCGCGCCCCTCGGAGAAATAGGAGGCGGCGTCCTCGGGCCACTGGTTGGCCTCGGCCAAGAGCATCCGGTCCGGGTACTTGGCCTCCACGTAGGCGCGCAGCTTCCTTAAAAACTCGTAGGTCTCCGGCAGGTTCTCGCAGTTGGTCCCCTCGCGCTCGTACAGGTAGGGGACCGCGTCCAGCCTGACCCCGTCCACCCCCATGCCGAGCCAGAAGTCGAGCACGCGCAGCATGGCGTCGTGCACCCGCGGGTTGTCGTAGTTCAGGTCGGGCTGGTGCGAGTAGAAGCGGTGCCAGTAGTAGCTCTTGGCCACCGGG
>Ga0209212_1001653_pt1 | contig 35140 bp, 29 predicted proteins | sample RifGroC2_FD_183996 | JGI IMG/M metagenome (GOLD analysis project Ga0209212, IMG submission 183996) | Groundwater microbial communities from Rifle, Colorado, USA - Groundwater C2 (SPAdes) (version 2) | ecosystem: Environmental > Aquatic > Deep subsurface > Groundwater | place: Rifle, Colorado...
CGGTCTTCCCCAAGGCCCGCATTTTTGTCGCCAAAGAGGACAACGATTTCTGGTTGTCCCAAAAGGTTGCGGACGGATCACCGGAAAAGATGCAGCCCTCCTTCAAAGCGGCCCGCGACACTGCGGCTCCCTACCAGAAAACGGCACAGTGGCAGACTTTCAGTGAGGGGAGCGTTCTGGTACCCGGCATCAAGGCGGTCAAGGCCTTTGGCCATACTCCGGGGCATACCGCCTTTAGTGTGGAGTCCGAGGGGCAGAAGCTGCTGATCTGGGGTGACATCGTGCATGCCCACGCCGTGCAGTTCGCCCGGCCGGATGTCTCCATCGAGTTCGACATTGATGAGAAGCAGGCCATCGCCACCCGCAAGGGCATCTTTAAAACCATGGCAATCACTAAATCCCTGGTGGCCGGCATGCATCTGCCATTCCCCGGTATCGGCCATGTCCGCTGGGACGGCAAGGAGAGCTACAGCTGGGTGCCGATCGAGTTTGCACCGCTGGCGATTCGTTAAGGCCCGGACAACTGGGCAATAAAAAAGGCTGCATCCGGAGATGCAGCCTTTTTCATCACTATGAAAGTGGGATTACTTTGCAGCAGGAGCAGCTTCAGCAGCAGGAGCGGCTTCTTTCTTCTCTGCTTTGGCTTTCTTTGCTTTTTTGGCTTTCTTTACTTTTTTCACTTCTTTTTTCTCTACGGCAGGCTTGGCATCAGCAGCAGGAGCGGCAACTGCAGGGTGACCGGCAGGCATTTCAGCAGCGAAAGCGATTGCGGAGAAAGACATGGCAACGAGAGCGGCAACGATTGTGGAGAGAACTTTTTTCATTGGTAAAACCTCCGGAAAATTTTGTGAATCTGTGTTAAGTCATAGCATTTGTAATGCCAAGTATGGCGTATTGCGTAACGCCCTTAAATTCATGCATTAATATATTTTTTTAATATCGCGGCCCAATCCACACAATCTCATATGCTCGATTCAATACCCGATACGGGGTATATTTATCCCGGAATGGCATCTGCATCAGCCGACAACTCCAGAACGGAGGTTTTGAACCATGAGCTTCATCCTTGCACTTGATCAGGGGACTACCAGTTCCCGCGCCCTGGTATTCGACCATGACGGAAATATCCGTGGTCTGGCCCAAAAGGAGTTCCGCCAGTTCTTTCCCGCACCGGGCCTGGTGGAGCACGACGCCGACGAAATCTGGGCCTCACAGCTGGGAGTGGCGGTGGAGGCGATTGCCCGGGCCGGACTGACCGCCGCCGATATCGCTGCGATCGGCATCACCAACCAGCGCGAAACAACCGTGGTCTGGGACCGCAAGAGCGGCAGACCGATCCACCATGCCATCGTCTGGCAGGACCGGCGTACCGCCGGCGAGTGCGACCTGCTCCGGACCCGGGGGCATGAGCCGACCTTCCGGGAAAAGACCGGGCTGGTGCTGGACCCCTATTTCTCCGGCACCAAGCTGGCCTGGCTGCTGGATCACGTGCCGGGTGCCCGCGCCAAAGCCGAGGCCGGGGAGCTGGCTTTCGGCACGATCGATTCCTGGCTGGTCTGGAACCTGACCGGCGGCGAACGACATCTGACCGACGCCAGCAACGCCTCGCGCACGCTTCTGTTCAACATCCACAGCGGGACCTGGGATCATCAACTGCTGGAACTTCTGCGGATCCCTCCTGCGGTGCTGCCCGAGGTTGTGGATTCCAGCCAGGTCTACGGCACGACCGCGGCCCGCTTCCTGGCCGCGCGGGTGCCGATCGCCGGCATCGCCGGCGACCAGCAGGCGGCGCTGTTCGGCCAGCTCTGCGACCGCCCCGGCATGGTCAAGAACACCTACGGCACCGGTTGTTTCATGCTGATGCACACCGGCAACCGGCCGGTTATTTCCGGACAGAACCTGCTCACCACCGTGGCCTGCCGCCTGGGGGGGGAGACCGAATACGCGCTGGAGGGGAGCGTCTTCGTGGCCGGGGCGGCGGTGCAGTGGCTGCGGGACGGACTCGGCATCATCCGCTCATCAAGCGAGGTCGAAACCCTGGCAGCCTCGGTTCCCGACAACGGCGGCGTCTACCTGGTCCCGGCCTTTGCCGGCCTGGGAGCCCCCCACTGGGATCCCTATGCCCGCGGCGCACTGCTGGGCATCACCCGCGGCACCACCGCCGGACACATCGCCCGGGCCACGCTGGAGAGCATCGCCTTCCAGACCGCCGACCTGCTGGAGGCGATGGAAGCGGATGCCGGAACGCCGCTGGCCGAGCTGCGGGTGGACGGCGGCGCCACCGCCAACGACCTTTTGATGCAGTTCCAGGCCGACCTTTTGGGGTGCCCGGTGGTACGACCGCAGGTGCGGGAGACCACGGCGCTGGGTGCTGCCTACCTGGCCGGACTGGCGGTCGGATACTGGCGCGATCGCGCGGAAATCGGCCAAATGTGGCGAGCGGAGCGCAGCTTTAGCCCCAACATGGAGCGTGCACAGGCGGCCGAACTGCGCCGCAACTGGAGCCGGGCACTGGACCGCTCCAGGGCATGGGTGCAGCCATGAGAAGCATTCGGCAATCAACTGTTCCAGTAAATCTCCCTCCCATTCAAGGGGAGGGCCGGGGTGGGGATGGGCTAGATTGGGGAATTGCATTCGTGTGGTTGCCATGATGCCGGCATGTGGCACCTTCACCCACCCCCCGCCCCCCTCCCGTCAAGGGCGGGGGAGCCTGTTGGCTCAACTGGAAGATGAATCCTGGGACATGATCGTGATCGGCGGCGGAGCCACCGGCCTGGGCACGGCGGTGGAAGCGGCCGGCCGCGGCTACCGCACGCTGCTACTGGAACAGGGCGATTTTGCCCAGGGCACCTCCAGCCGCAGCACCAAGCTGATCCATGGCGGGGTGCGCTACCTGCAGCAGGGCAACCTGTCGCTGGTGCTGGAGGCGCTGCACGAGCGCGGCCTGCTGATCCGCAACGCCCCGCACCTGGTACACAACCAGTCCTTCGTGGTGCCGCTCTACGACTGGTGGGAAGGCCCCTTCTACGGGATCGGCCTAAAGCTGTACGACGTGCTGGCCGGAAAACTGGGATTGGGACCGTCGCGGCTGCTGTCGCGGGAGGAGACCCTGCGCTTGATCCCGACCGTGGAACCGCACGGCCTGCGCGGCGGGGTGATCTACCACGACGGCCAGTTCGACGACTCGCGCCTGGCGATCAGCCTGGCCCTGACCATCGGCGACCTGGGCGGCGTCGCGCTCAACTACCTGCCGGTGACCGGCATCATCCGCGAAGACGGGCTGGTGACCGGGGTACTGGCACATGACCGGGAAAGCGGCCGGGAATTTTTCATCCGCGGCCGGGTGGTGATCAACGCCGCCGGCCCGTTCATCGACGGGGTACGGCGCATGGCCGATCCCGAAGCCAAAGAGCTGATCACCCCCAGCCAGGGGGTGCACCTGGTGCTGGAGGGCTCGTTTCTTTTGGGCGACAGCGCCATCATGGTACCGCACACCGACGACGGCCGGGTGCTGTTCGCGGTCCCCTGGCACGGCCGGACCATCGTCGGCACCACCGACACCCAAATACCCGAAGCCACCCTAGAACCCCGCCCGCTGCCGGAAGAGATCGACTTCCTGCTCTCCCACGCCGACCGCTACCTGACCCGCCACCCGCAACGCAGCGACGTGCTGAGCGTTTTCGCCGGCATCCGGCCGCTGGTTCGCAACGATGCCGGCGGCGACACAGCCTCGCTCTCCCGCGACCACACCCTGCTGGTGGAGAGCAGCGGCCTGGTCACGATCGCCGGCGGCAAATGGACCACCTACCGCAGGATGGGGGAGGACACGGTCAACGCAGCGGCACAGGTGGCCGGACTGGAAGAACGCCCCTCCGTCACCGCCAGCCTCAAGATCCACGGCTGGCAGGAGGGGGGCGACCCGGCCGACCCGCTTTTGGTTTACGGCAGCGATGCCGCGCAGCTGGAATGTCTGTTCATGGAAAATCCGGCCTGGAGCGAGTTGCTGCACCCGGCCCTCCCCTACCGCTTCGGCCAGGTGATCTGGGGGGTACGATGCGAGGGAGCGCGAACGGTGGAGGATGTGCTGGCCCGCCGCACCCGGGCGCTGCTTCTGGATGCCCGCGCCGCCGTCGCCGCGGCGCCGCTGGTGGCCGGACTGATGGCCGGGGAACTGGGCCGGGACCAAGCCTGGCAGGAGTCGCAGGTTGCCGCCTTTACCGAACTGGCGGTCGGGTATCTGCCGGAATGAGGGAAACTTCCTGTTCCTTGTAAGTCACGGCAAACTTGCCCAGCGCATGGAGCCATGCTATTGATAGTTCACAATTGTCACTCAGCGGGCGATACGTACCAGGAGGAGCTTAATCCATGGCCATAGCAGCCAACCTGAAGATCGAGGAGAACCCCTTTTCCGGCAAACTGGGGATCAAGGAGTGGCAGAGCCGACAGTTCATCCCGCCAAAGCCGGAAGAGTACCTGATCGACAAACTGATCCCGGCCAATGCGCTGGTTTCACTGCAGACCAGTGACATATTCGGCAAGACCACCCTGGCGACCCAGCTGGCCATGTCGGTGGCATTCGGTCTGCCTTTTCTTGACCGTTACCCCTGCCTGCAACCGGGCAAGGTGCTTTTCATCAATGCCCGCGACACGGACGAGGACAGCCATCGCCGCTTCAAACGTCTGGTAAGGGAGTGGCGCAGCGTGCCGCAACTATCTTCGCGCATCGACGACAACATCGACAATTTCACCCACATCTCACTGTTCGACGAGTGTTTCGGGGTTTCGCCGCACCTGATCGACGTTTCCGGAAGCATGACCAAAACCTATGCCTATCTGCACCAGTTCAGCGAATACTACAAATGCAAGCTGATCATCCTCGATCCGGTTGAAGACTTCTTTCCCGATAACCTCAAGAACATCTCCGAACTCTACCTCAAGCTCAGGCAGATCAATTCAACGGTGCTGCTGGTAGCCGATCGCAGCCGCAACGAGGCCTTCCACAAGGTGGAGGTCGGGATGTCGATACTGGAAAACGGCCTGCGCATTCACAGCGACTACCTGGGCTGCCTCGACACCGGCATGTCCATGGGGGCGGGAATCTGGCTTCCGGTGAGCTGAAACGCGGCACGAGAGGGATGAAGGGGCTCTTCGGAGTTTATTCCGGTGATGCGGGGAGACCCTTGAGTTCAACCGGCAGGTTCCGATAGAAGAGAATCGCAAGCGGCGGCAGTACGATCAGGAAAACAAACAGCAGGATTTGAAAGGCGCGTCCGACCCCGTCCCGGTCGGCCAGCATTCCCACCAGCGGCCCGGTGCAGACGAACAGCAGCCGGAAACAGAGCGACTGCAGCGAGAGTATGCCGGCCCGGTTGGCCGAGGGGCACTCCTTCTGGGTGATGTTGAGCATCATCGGACCGCGCAGCCCCCGCATGCTCGTCAGCAGGTAATAGAACAGAAAACCCCAGACCCCTCCGGTCATCCCCAATCCCAGATATCCCGCCGCAACCAGCACAACGAACAGCATCACCATCTGCCGCTCGCCGAGGCCGGCACTCAGGCGATGGCTGGCCAGCGCGAAAACCGCCACGGTCAGGTTGGCCACGCTCCAGACCGGGCCGAACCAGGTCAACGGCACCCCGGCCTGCTGCATGTAGGGCTGAATCAGCCAGACCGGATAGAACGAGGCGATGCCCAGCACCGAGTTGAGCAGGATCGTGTAGCGCAGGCTCCGGTTCTCCACGAAGGCGTAGCGCGCGGTGCGGAACGCCTCCACCAGGTGCCCGTCGTGGACAGTAATCTCCCGGGCCGGTTCAACCAGCGATCGGGTCAAAAGCAGCGCCAGGAACCAGACCCCGATCTGCAGGATAAAGGGGAGCAGCGGCGCGGCCGCGTAGAGCAGCCCGGCAAACACCGCCCCCAGCGCCTCGCCCCCCTGGGCATAGCCGCTCATGCGCCCCTGGTGGCGGGTGTACTCCTGCAGCGAGCCCTGCTGCTTGAGGGTTTCATACAGCAGCGCGCTGTCCGAGCCGCTGATGAACGCCAGCGAGATCCCCAGCAGGATCTCGGCCGCCATCACATGTGTGAAGGTGGAAGCCAGCGAATACAGCCCCCAGCCGGCCATGCCCAGCAGCGCGGCGATATTGAGCGCGGCCCGGTAGCCGATCCGGTCGCTGACATATCCGCTGGGATACTCCATCACCACCATCACGACCGAGAGGATGCCCTGCAGCAGCAGGATCTGCGTCAGCGACAGGCCGATGTGGTCCTTCCAGAACAGGGTGATGATCGCCATCGGAAACAGCATCATCTGCAGGAAGGAAAAAGCGTACAGTTTTCTGATGTTGGAATAAGTGTTTTTCATGATGGGTTGGGACAATCCATTATTCCTGTTTTTGTACATTCAAAATCTAACCCCCCTCAGGCGTTAGTTACTAAGGGGGGAAGCATTTAAGTCTCCCCTTAGATAAGGGGAGATTTAGAGGGGTTATATGCGGAAGAATAAAATTCACATACTACCAGGGGGATTTGCATGCAGCTTGCCGGCCTCCGCAAAGTATCTCCGCACCAGCAGGTTATGCAACGGGAAACCGAGCTGGACCGGTTCCCGGATCAGGCCGATCTCCTGCGTCTCATCCGACGAGAACGGCTGCAGGCAGCTTATGGGCTGGTTCGAAGCCAGGCCGACGATCACCAGCGTGTTGTCGAGTCCGTTGCTAACATCGTAAAGGGTGATGCCGTCCACGTCCACCATTATCCCGGTTTCCTCGAACATCTCCCGCTGCGCACCCTGCTGCCAGGTTTCGCCCAGGTCCAGATACCCTCCCGGCAGCACAAACGTCCCCTTGCGCGGTTCGATGTTTCTCCTGGCCACCACCAGTCCGCCGTCCACCGGCACCAGCAGCACCACCACCGGCAGCGGGTTCAGATAGCTGGTGTTGCCGCACTTCCGGCAGCTCTTCGGCCAGGAATCGGAAATACGGAATCTGGTTCCGCAATAGGAACAGCAGGAATTCTTCTCAAACATGTGGTCGCCTTCCGGGTCCCTCAAATACAGGAGCAGAGCATTAACTGATCATCCCAAAAATGCATGCAGACTTCATTCCCATGTCCGTGATACACTGGATTTACAAAACACGGGTTTATAATACTGTAGATAAAATACCCATTGGGGATTTAATCCACAACCAACTGTTCGTAGCGCTCTACCGGCATATATGCCAATGCCCCTTTTCTCTACACTTTGCCAAACACTTATTTATCATACAGCCGCAAACACCGGAAAACAGCGCTATATATCGTTGTTATATTTTTGGCATTGCGGTTGCAGTAAGTATGTCACACAACAGCGCATCCGGAAATGGAGCGAACAGAAAGGAGAGTAACATGGAAGCAGAATATCAGGCAGAAGTAACTTGCAGTGAGGAGCCCCGCATCCTGGAGGAAATCCAGGTTGAAGAGCTCGCAATCGACGGAATCTGCGGGGTTTACTAGGATGGCTGCGGCAGGCATAAAGCTGCATCCGTCCTGCCGCGCGCGGCAAGAGAGGTTCGGTCTCCTGTTTTACGATTGCAGGGGACCGCGCCTGCTCTTCGCGGCCACCGGCACCCTCATCCCGGCCGATTTTTTCGGAACCGTCCGCAGGCGGGACGAATTCCCCGCAGGCGTTTCCGAATCCCAGAAGATGGCCCTTAACAAATTCGTAACTCAACTCCTGGAAAAAGGATTTCTCCATGAGCAATAAATATGTCGAAATGGGAATGCGTTCCCCGGTAAACCTGACCTGGGAGGTCACACTGGCCTGCAACCTGCGCTGCAGCCACTGTCTCTCGTCATCGGGAGAGAAAGCCTGCAACGAGCTGACAACAGCCGAGGCGCTCGACCTGGTTGAACAGCTGCACACGGCCGGAGTTTTCCAGGTCAATTTCGGCGGGGGAGAGCCGTTCATCCGCCCCGATTTCGAAGAGATCCTGGCGGCCTGCCATTCCCATGGCATCATGACCTGCATCTCCACCAACGGCACGCTGTTCACCCCCGAGCTGGTTTCGCGGCTTTCCAGGAACCGGCTGGTCGCAATCCAGGTCAGCATGGATGGAGCCAAGCGTGAAACCTGTGATGCGATTCGCGGCGCAGGCGTCTTCGATGCGGCCATTGCAGCGGTCAAACTGCTGGCCGCCACCAAAATTCCCACCAGCATCAATACGGTGCTGACCACCCAGAACGCCGACGAGATTCCGGCCATGCACGAGATGGCCCGTTCCCTGGGCGTTTCGCTGCGGGTCAGCCGTTTCCGCCCTTCAGGTCGCGGCGCCGACAACTGGGAGAGCCTGCGCCCCTCCCCGGCCCAGCTGCTGGGCTTTTCCGACTGGCTGGCATCCAGCGGCGACGTGCGCACCGGCGACAGCTTCTTCTCGCTGACCAGCCAGGAGCGCCAGGGACTGGGTCTTAACCTGTGCGGCGCGGCCAAGCTGACCTGCTGCGTCAGCCCCACCGGACACATGTACCCCTGCGCCTTTCTGCAGACCGATCGTTTCGAGGCCGGCGACCTGCGCCGGAACAGTTTTCAGGAGATCTGGGACGGATCGGAGATATACGAGTCGTTCCGCAACCTGCGCATCCACTCCTGCGAGGAGTGCCAGCGCTTCGACCAATGTCACGGTGGCTGTCCGGCGGTGGCCTGGCACCTCAAGAACGACATCAACGGCGGCGACCCCGAGTGCCTGGAGCGTTGCGTGACATCAATTGCCGATAACCGGCTGGCGGAAGCGGCGTAGAAATATGACGACGTAGGGGCGAATCTTGTATTCGCCCGGTTTATTCGCCCTGTCTTTTGGCGATCACAGGCAAAAGCGGGCGATCACAAGCAAAGCGGGCGATCACAAGGATCGCCCCTACAGTAAAATTATCCTTTTAGGAGCTACCACCATGATGTTTCCGAATCTGTTCTCACCCCTCAAAATCGGCACGGTCGAGGTCAAGAACCGCATCTCCTTCCAGCCTCACCTGACCAACCTGGCGGTAGGCAACCTGCCGAGTGAGCGGCAGATGTATTACTGGGGCGAGCGCGCCAAAGGTGGCGCCGGCCTGATAATCACCGAAGAGCTGACCGTCCACCCGACCGACATGTCCTACGAGAAACTGATCGACGTATACCATTCCGAGGTAATCCCCGGTTTCAAGAAGATCACCGACTACGTGCACCAGTACGACTCGAAGATCTTCGCCCAGCTGAACCACAACGGTCAGCAGGGAGACGGCAGCATCTCCAGGTTGCCGGTCTGGGCACCGTCGCCGGTTCCGGACGTGCTGTTCCGCGAGGTACCCAAGGCGATGGAGCCGGAGGATATCGAGGAGGTAACCCGCTATTTTGCCAAGAGCGCCATTCATGTCCGCGAAGGCGGCTTCGACGGGATCGAGATCCAGTTCGGCCATTCCAGCCTGGCACGCCAATTCCTGTCTCCGCTGACCAATCATCGTCAGGACGAATACGGCGGGTCGCTGGAGAACCGCATGCGCGCGCCGCTCAAGTTCATATCGGCGGTCAGGAAAGCGGTCGGCAACGACTTCACCCTCGGCATCCGCATGTGCGCCGACGAGATGATCCCGGGCGGCCTGGACCTGGCCCAGGTGCAGGAGATCTGCGCCCGTTTCGAGGCCTCCGGTCTGATCGACTTCATGGACCTTTCCATCGCCACCTTCTACAACCTGTACCTGGTGGAAGGCTCGATGCACACCCCGCTGGGCTACACCATACCGCTGGCCGCCGGCGTGCGCGAGCGCATCAAACTGCCGGTCTTCTGCACCGGGCGCATCAACGATCCGGTCATGGCCGAGAAGGTGCTGGCCAGCGGCCAGGCCGACATGATCGGCATGTGCCGCGCCTTGATCTGCGACCCGTTCCTGCCCAAGAAAGCCCTGGAAGGTCGCATGGACGATATCCGCTACTGCATCGCCTGCAACCAGGGCTGCATCGGCCGCATCGGCATGAACAAGGCCCTGGGCTGTGTCCAGAACCCGGCCGTCGGCCGGGAAAAGGAGTGGGGCGAAGGCACCCTGACCAAGGCCGGCGTGAAGAAGCGGGTTACCATCGTCGGTGGTGGTCCAGCCGGCATGTGGGCCGCCAAGATGGCCAATCGGCGCGGCCATCAGGTCACCCTGATCGATCGGGCCGAGAACCTCGGCGGACAGGTGATCACCGCCATGAAAGGGACCGGGCGCGACGAGTTTGGCGTCATTATCCGCAACGAGAAGAGCCAGATCGACAAATCCGGCGTGACGGTGAAACTGGGCATGGAGGCGACCACCGAGCAACTGCTGGCCGACAAGGCCGACGTGGTGATCGTGGCCACCGGCAGCAACCCCAAGAAGCACCCGGTCGGCGGCGCCGACGGCCCCGCGATCTTCAATGTCGTGCAGGTGCTCAACAACGAGGCCGAACTGGGTGAGAAGGTCTGTCTGATCGATTATGACGGCCACCAGCGTGCCACCGCAACCGCTGAATTCCTGGCAAACCAGGGCAAAAAGGTGGACATGATCACCTCCAGTCTGTTCATCTGCGCCGAACTGGGACCAACCCAGGATCTTTACTCCTCAAGACAGCGACTGCTGCAGAAGGGGGTCACCTTCACCCCGGATATCGCCGTGATGGAAGTCGGCGGCGAGGCGGGCGCCAAGACGGTCAAGGGTTTCAACGTCTACTCCAATGTCTGGAACGAGTGGGGGCCCTACGACTCGATCGTGCTGGCCATGGGACAGCAGGTTGACGATGCGCTGTACATGAGCCTGAAGGGCAAGGTTCCGGAACTGTACCGGATCGGCGACTGTGTGTCTCCCCGCAAGGTCGATATGGCCATCTGGGAAGGACATAAGATCGGGAGGGAGATCTGATGGGCATCAACGGCAAAATCCTGGTTTTTGTCGATCTTCCGGGCGGCGAACTGGATGAGACCGGCCGGGGCCTGCTCTCCTACGGAGCGCGACTGGCCGGCATCCTGGATGCCCCCTGGGGAGCGGTAACCGTGCCACAACCCGACAGCAGCCAGTTGGACGCGTTCGGCAGCTACGGCACTCCGACCATAACCGCGCTGCCAGACTGTGAAGCGCTGCTGGATACACCGGCGCTGCTCGGTAAAGCTCTGGCCAGGGCCGCGCGGGAGGAACTGGCTCAAGTCGTGATCCTGCCCCACAACGACCTGGGAACTTCACTGGCGCCGGCCGTTGCACAGGAACTGGACGCCGCGCTCATCACCGAACTGGTCACCGCCCGGCAGAGCGAGGACGGTGTGCGCCTCTCGCGCCGGGCGCTTGGTCTGCGCATCGCCGAAACCAGGATCTGGGACGGTTCCCGTCCGCTGGTGGCAACGGTGCCGCCGCGCTTCCTGAGCCAGGTGCTGATGCCGACCGTACGCTCCACCACACCGGCTGTGGCTGTATGGCGCTCAGCTGCTCCGATCACGGGAGCGGCGGCAACGGTGACCGGCCGTATTCCACCCGATCCGCAGACCGTGGACCTGACCGAAGCGGAAGTGATCTTCAGCGTCGGCAAGGGGTGCGACCCGGCCACCTTTGAGCAATTCAAGGAACTCTGCCGCCTGCTGAACGTTTCCTACGGCGTTACCCGCCCGGTCTACGACCTGGGCTGGACCGGATTCGAGCGCATGGTCGGCCAGACCGGCCGCACCGTGACCCCCAGGTTGTATGTGGCGCTGGGTATCTCCGGCTCGATGCACCACGTGGGCGGCATCAAGGATTCCCGCCGGATCGTGGCGGTCAACCTGGACTCCAAGGCCCCGATCTTTCCAAACGTAGACGAAGGGTTCGTGGCCGACCTGAAGGAGGTGCTGCCGCGCCTTCTGACACAGGTCAAAGCAGCCAACGGAGGTGCGCCATGAGCAAGAATTATCAGGCAATCGTGATCGGCGCCGGACCGGCCGGCTCCTCGGCCGCGCTGACCATGGCCCGCGCCGGACTGGATGTGGCTCTGGTGGAACGGGGCAGTTTCCCGGGTGAAAAAAACATGTTCGGCGGCCTTCTGCACCGGATGCCCTCCCTGGAAAAGATCTTCCCCGATTTCTGGGAGCGGGCGCCGCTGGAGCGTCACATCATCAAGAAGGGTGTCACCTTCATGACCGGTGACTCCAGCTTCAGCACCACCATCGAGGCCGGAAGTTTCGACAAGCCGCCTTACAACGGATACACGGTTTTCCGTCCTCGTTTCGACCGCTGGCTGGCCGAAGAAGCCGTGGCTGCCGGCGCAACCCTGATCACAAGCTCCACCGTAGACCAGATTGTGCTCAAAAACGGCAAGATCGCCGGCGTCACGATCCTGGGACGCAGCGGGCAACTCAACGCACCGGTGCTGGTCGCCGCGGATGGTGTGCTTTCATTCACCGCCCTGAAAGCAGGTCTGCGCAAGCCGACCTTCGACCCAGCCCAGATGGCGGTCGGGGTCAAGGCGCTGATCGACATGCCCCGCGAGATGATCGATGAACGCTTCGGACTGGTGCGCGACCAGGGTTTTGCCAACGAGTTCGTCGGCTGCACCGAGGGTGTCCGTGGTGGAGGTTGTTTCTATACCAACTACGACTCGCTCTCGCTTGGACTGGTATTCCACCTGGCCAGCCTGCGCACCAGCGGCAAGACCCCCTACGACCTGCTGAACGCCTTCATGGAGCAGCCCCAGGTGGCCAAGATGATCAGCGGCGGCAGGCTGCTGGAATACTCGGCCCACCTGATTCCGGAGGGGGGCTACGACATGATTCCGGAGCTGGTCGGTGACGGCATCATTGTGGCCGGCGACGCGGCCGCGTTCTGCAACGCCACCGGCCTGAACCTGGAAGGGATCAACCTGGCCTCCCACTCGGGAGTCGTGGCCGGAGAAGCGGTGATAGCCGCCCACCGGGCCGGCGACTTCAGCAAGCAGGGGCTGACCGCTTACAAGAAGCTCCTGGATGAGAGTTTTGTCATAAAAGACCTCAAACAGGCCCGCAATGCCCCGCACATGCTGCACAACAACCGCATCTATCATGAGTACCCGGAGATGATGTGCAATTTCATGGAAAACATCTACAAGATTGAAGGAATACCCAAGCAGAACGTTACCAAGCTGTTCCTGAAATCGGCCAGGGAGAAGGTTGGATTAGGCAACCTGCTGGCGGACGGTTTCAGCGCCTGGAGATCGCTATGAATATCGACGAGATTTTCGACAACACCAGCTTCACGATCGACCGTGAAGCCCATATCGTCCTCAACTATGAGATCTGCACCGGTTGCGATAACCGTGGCTGCGTCAACTCCTGCCCGGCCCGCTGCTACACCTGGTCGCAGGAGGAGCAGAAGATGACTTTCGTGCATGACGGCTGCCTGGAATGCGGCACCTGCTATGTCGTCTGCCACAAAAACGCCTTCACCCGCTGGCGTTATCCCCGGGGTGGCTTCGGAGTGGCATACAGAATGACGTAAAAACCGTTATGAAGTAGGGGCAAATCTTGTATTCGCCCGGATTTCAACGGCGGGCGATCACAAGGATCGCCCCTACAATCGCGAAAAAGGAATATTCCCATGCCTGACAATAAACTCGACATACTGGTCCTCTTACGCGAGACCAACGACCCCCGCCCTCCGGCGCGCGTCACCAGCCGCGGAGCGGGCATCAGCGAGCGCGGCCTGCGGCGGATGCCGAACCCGGCCGACCTGGCGGCGCTGGAAGAGGCGCTGCACCTGCAAGACACTCTGGGCGCAAAGGTGACCGTGCTGGCCATCGGCCCGAAACGGCTGGACGACACGCTGCGACTGGCCAGTTCCATGGGGGCCAACCGCTGCATCCGTTTCCATGAGCACGGCCTGGAGGGTGGCGATGCAACCACCGACGCCCGGATCCTGGCGCGCATAGTAAAAATCCTGTCACCGGACCTGCTTTTCACCGGTAGCCGCCTGGTGGATCGTGGTGACGACCCCGCACCGGCCCTGGCCGCCGCTGCTCTGGACATGCCCTGCATCGGCGCCGCCGTCTCGTTTATCCCGAAAGGGAAGCGGGTCGAAGCCCAACGCAAGTCGGACCGGGGCGCGCGCCAGAACGTCGAAGCCCCCCTGCCCTGCGCGGTCCTGTTCGAGGAGGTCCGCACCCCCCGTTATCCATCCGTCGATGCGGTCACCCGCGCACTCTCGGCGCCGGTCGAAGCATGGCATCTGACGGACCTGGGCCTGCCCTTCTGGGAGATAGGCGCCAGCGGCGCTTACCTGGCTGCGGCCGATTTCGGTATTCCGCGTCCCGACCCGGTCCGGGTGGTAACGCCCGATCCGAAACTGCCGGCCTTCGAGCGCATCCTTTCGCTGCTCTCGGGCGGCATCAAGGCCCGTGAAGGCAAACTCAACGTGCTTTCGGCCGATGACACGGTCAAGGGACTTTTGCGGATCTTCCGCGAAGAGGGTTTGACCTCATGATCTACCGCTTGGCGCAAAATGTGGAGCTGCTTGAACGGGACGGGAACAGTTTTCTCGTATCCAATACTCCACTGCGCGCCCTGCGCCTGAACCGCTCACTGGCCGAACTCGTCGGACGAGGCCTGGACGGCTCGTTGATCAGCGCATCCGAAAGCGAGAGCGCTGTAATGGAACAGCTGGTGAAAAAAGGGTTCATGGAGCGGCTGCGAAGCACGCTCAGGCAGCCGGAGACATTACCCTACGTCTCGGTCGTGATACCGGTCAAGGATCGCGCCGATGAATTGAAACGCTGCCTGGCGTCACTGGCACGTCTCAGCTATCCCAAGGAAAAAATCCAGGTCATCGTGGTTGATGACGGCAGCAGCGACGACTCGCCGCTGGTGGCCGTTGAATCCGGCGCGCTGCTGGTGCCTTCGGGCGGTTGCTGCAGAGGACCGGCAGCGGCCCGCAACGTCGGCGCAACCCATGCCACCGGTGAAATACTGGCCTTCATCGATTCCGACTGCAGCGCCTCGACCGGCTGGCTCAATCAGCTGATCCCGGCCTTCAACGATCCGGCCATGGCCGCGGTGGGGGGACAGGTGGATGGCATGTGCACCGAATCGCCCATCGATCGCTACGAAGCGGTCATGTCCAGCCTCTCGATCGGTACCAGGGAGCGCACCGGAAACAGCGGCAACGACACCTTCTACCTCCCCAGCTGCAACCTGCTGGTGCGGCGCGGCGCCTTTAACAGCGCCGGCGGCTTCAAGGACGAAATGCATGTGGGCGAGGATGTGGACCTGACCTGGCGCCTGCGCGACCGTGGCTGGAGCATCACCTATCTGCCGGCCGGCAACGTGCTGCACGAACATCGCAGTACGATTCGCTCCTTCATGTCCCGACGCTTCGACTACGGCACCTCAGAGGGGATGTTGCAGCTGCTGCATCCCCGGAGGCGCAAACAGATGGTTATCCCCCCCCTGTTGGCGCTGGTACTGGCGCTTTCCCTGGCAGCCCCCTTCGCGGGCTGGTGGATGCTGCTGCTGGCGGCGACGGTGCTGGCATTTGACGCGGTGACTACCCGCATCCGCCTGTCGCGCCGCCAACTCCCGATCGGCTTTACATCAATACTGGGCGGACGCCTGCGGGCGCTCGGCAGCCTGCTGTATTACCTCTGCTATCATCTGGTGCGTTACTACGCCGTGCCGCTGCTGCTGGTGGCGCTGACCGTTCCCGGCCCCTGGTCGTGGTTACTGCCGGCCGCCGCGCTGATGTGCGCCTCCGGTGTCGATCATGCGATCAAAAAACCGAAACTTGTTTTTATCACCTTCTGCCTCATTTACCTGCTGGAACAGCTGGCCTACGGCACGGGGGTGTTCTGGGGCTGCCTGAGCCGCAGATGCTTCTCCAGCTACCGGATCGACATCTCCCGGCATATGGAGCAGGCCGTATAGGGGCGGGGCTTGTCCCCGCCCGCAGTTGGGCAGCCGCAAGGGCTGCCCCTACAAACAATTTAACTCCGAGCCTTATCGCCTACAGGACCCATCCCACGGCGACAGGCCATCGGGTTGCGCGGGAAACGGCGCAGCCTTCCTTTGAAAAGGAGAATTTCACTGTGCCAGGCACAGAAAAGGGAAAGGAGACACAATTATGGACAAAATTGCGCGAATCGACATGGGGGCCGCGGGCGGCCCGAAAGTAACAGTTGGTGATCTCGGCGAGTATGCCGGGCTGGGCGGCAGGGCAATGACATCGCTGATGGTGGCGGCCGAGGTTCATCCACTGGCCCACCCGCTGGGCGCCGAGAACAAACTGGTCATATCCCCGGGCATGCTCAGCGGCACCACCGGTTCCATGACCGGCCGGCTGTCGGTCGGCTGCAAAAGCCCTCTGACCGGCACCATCAAGGAATCCAACGCCGGAGGCCAGGCGGCCCAGGTGCTGGCGCGCCTCGGTTATGCCGCGGTTGTTCTGGAAGGGAAGCCGGAGGGAGACGATCTGTACAAGATCGTGATCAACAAGGACGGCATCCAGGTCATCGTGGACAACAGCCTCAAACTGATGGACAACTATCCGCTGGTGGCCAAGCTGCGCCAGGAGTACGGCGACAAGGTGGCCTACATGACCATCGGCTCGGCCGGTGAGCGCAAGCTGCTGGCCGCCTCGATCGCCTGCACCGACCCCGAGCTGCGCCCGACCCGCCACTGCGGACGTGGCGGCGTGGGCGCGGTAATGGGCGCCAAACGGGTCAAGGCGATCATCATCGACGACGCCGGCATGAAGATGCGCCCCCCCAAGGATCCGGAGAAATACCGCGACGCCAACCGCAAGTTCGTCGAGGGACTGCGCAAGCACCCGGTCACTGGCGAAGGCCTGCCGGCCTACGGCACCAACGTGCTGACCAACGTGCTCAACGAGGCCGGCGGTTATCCGACCAATAACTTCAAATCTGGACAGTTCGCGGATTCAGCCAAGCTGAGCGGAGAGACCCAGGCAGCGCTTGAAATACAGCGCGGCGGTTCCGCCACCCACGGCTGTCATCGCGGCTGCGTAATCCAGTGTTCCGGTATCTACAACGACAAAGACGGCAATTATGTAACCAAACAGCCGGAATACGAGACGGTCTGGTCCCATGGTGGGCATTGCGGCATCTCCAACCTGGACACAGTTGCCAAGCTTGACTACATGGATGACAACATCGGCGTCGATACGATCGAAATGGGAGTCACCATCGGCGTGGCCATGGATGCCGGCCTGGCCGAATTCGGCGACGATGCCGCCGCGATCCGCCTGATGGAAGAGGTCGAGAAAGGCACTCCGCTGGGTCGCGTACTCGGCAGCGGCGCCGCCATCACCGGCAAGGTCTTCGGCGTCGAGCGGGTACCGGTAGTCAAGGACCAGGCGCTGCCGGCCTATGACCCACGTGCCGTTCAGGGCATCGGCGTCACCTACGCCACCACCACCCAGGGTGCCGACCATACCGCCGGTTACGCCATCGCCACCAACATCCTCAAGGTGGGGGGCGACGTGGACCCACTCAAGACCGAAGGACAGATCGAACTGTCCCGCAACCTGCAGATTGCCACCGCCGCCATCGACTCCACCGGCATGTGCCTGTTCATCGCTTTCGCCATCATGGATCAGCCCGAGACCTTCCAGGCGCTGCTGGATATGCTCGGTTCCTTCCACGGCATCACCATGACCGGCGACGATGTTGTAGCGCTGGGCAAAAAGGTGCTCTCGGCCGAGCGCGATTTCAACACACGGGCCGGCTTCACCAAGCATCACGATCGTCTGCCCCGTTTCTTCTACAACGAACCGATCGCGCCGCACAACCAGACCTTTATGATGAAAGACGAGGAACTGGACGAAGTATTTAATTGGTAGCAGCACCACATAACATTTGAATCAATCACCAACAATCCCCTCCCCCCTGGCGGGGGAGGGTCAGGGTGGGGGGAAGTTGCCGTGAAAAGGCGATGTTGCTGTTTACCCCTACCCGACAGGTCCGGAGTCAACATGCTGCTGGAACAACTGGTGAAAAAAGCGGAGCAACCTCCCGAGTATGACTGGGACTCCTACTATCGCTGGCAGTTCAGCCAGCTGGCCGGCCGGGAAGTGACCGGTTTCAATTTCTGGCTCTGCAAAAAATGCCTCTCCGTCAACACGGTTTACCTTCCGGCACGCTATGGCAAGTGCCAAAGCTGCGGGCTGATCCATCTCCCCGAGGATATGAACAAATCAAAGACGGGAGCGACTCCGTGAAAAACGAACGTAAAACAAACCTGATCCTGAACATGGATCAGGATCAGCTGGGAGATTTCTTCCCGCTCCTGCAAAAGGGAGTGACGGTCGAGGCGCACGTCGGCTGCAGCCTGGAGCTGCTATTGACCCATCAGTGGCAGATCCCGGCCGAGTATGCAGCCCAAAGGATCACGACCATCTTTCTGAACAGCCGCCCGATCGACAGCCTGGCCACGGCAATTATCAACGAGGACGCAGTAATCGCGCTGTCCGGAGCGATGCCGGGACTTGTCGGCGCCACGATGCGCCGGGGCGGATATTATGCCGCGATGCGCGAAGGGATCACGCACCACGCCACGAACGGCAACGTTGTCGACCGCAATGCCACCGTGCGAGTCAAACTCTTCAACCTGCTGCTGCCGGAACTGGGCCCCGGTTTTCTCCAGCGGGGAATCATCATCCCGGCAGGAGAGCTGTCCCGTTTTTTCAACGGCAAGTCCGAACACTTCTGGCAAGGATGCCGTTCGGCGCTGTTGGATAATTTCCCGATTCTGCCGCATCTGTTGTCCAGGGAAGACCTGTTTCCCGACCAATCCACCGTTCGCCTGAGCGTTAATTTCCCGAATTCCTGAGGTAAAGCCCATGCGAGTAACCGTAAAACTGTTTGCCTCGTTCCGCACCGGACGTTTTGAGATCGAGACCGGCGACTATCCGCCCGGTACCACCGTGGCCGACGTGGCCGACGCGCTGAAGCTGCCGCTAAGCGAGCTGGGCATCATGATGATCAACAGCCGCCATGTCAAACTCGAACGGGTATTGGCTGAAGGCGACACGCTGGCGCTGTTCCCGCTGCTGGGAGGCGGCTGAAATGGTTGCCGTGCTGGATTTCATCCGGGAGAGTGCGGTTGGGGATCTGGTAGCCTGGCAACATCAGCTTGAAGCCGCGCGGCGCTTCTCGCTGTCACCGGCACTGGTCGAAGGGATCATTCTCGATAACGGCCTGCTGCCTGCCCGCTACCAGCGCAACCGCCAGACCATCTCCCAGTCCGGCCAGCGGGAGCTGTTCCACAGCCGGGTGGCGGTGATCGGTTGCGGCGGACTGGGCGGATACATCATCGAAGAGCTGGCGCGCCTGGGGGTTGGGACGATCGTAGCCATCGACCCGGATCTGTTCGAAGAGCATAACCTCAACCGCCAGCTGTTCAGCACTCCCGCCAACCTGGGAAAATACAAGGTTGAAGCGGCGCTCCGGCGCGTCTTGGATATAAATCCGGCGGTGACGCTGATTGCCCGGCAAACGGCTTTCTCGGCCGAAAACGGCGCCGAACTTCTGACCGGAAGCAACGTGGCGGTCGATGCCCTGGACAGCATCGGCGTGCGTATCGAGCTGGCAGATGCCTGCTCTGCACTGGGGATCCCGCTGGTACACGGCGCCATAGCCGGCTGGTTCGGACACGTCACGACCCAGTTCCCTGGAGATGACACGCTTCAGCGCATCTATGGACCGGAAAAATCGTGCAAGGGGGTCGAAACGTCACTGGGAAACCCCTCCTTCACGCCGGCCGTGGTGGCCAGCCTGCAGGTCGCCGAAGTCTGCAAACTGCTGCTGGGACAGGGAACGCCCCTGTGCGGGCGGCAACTGGCGATCGACCTGTTTTCAATGGAGATCAGCGTAATCGAGATGAACGACAGTGACCGGGAAACCGGATAAGAATCGGATTATCCATCAAAACCCACCCTGAAAAAATCCCCGCTGAATTTCCGGCAATTGCTTGATAAAATCATCTGGTTATCTACAAAACTCAAGTTGCACTCAGAAATATGCCCCCCCCTTCCTTGGCGGGCATAAGCGCTAACATAAGCTGAAATGCCCTGTTTTTCCCCCTCCCCTTCAAGGGGAGGGCCGGGGTGGGGATGGGTAGTTTGTCGAAGTTCCAGCGTGTTACTAAGTCCAACCCATCCCCATCCTAACCTTCCCCTTGAAGGGGAAGGAACTAAGAGGCCAAAGTTAGCGCTTATGCCCGCCAAGGGGGAGGGAATGCTTTTGATGCTTGAAAAAGGTTACTTGAGCCAAGAGGATAACCAGAAAAAATTATTAGCGCTTGCGACTTGACTGCCGTAGCGGTAATTATATCCGCTCCATGACAGATCCTATCGATGACAACAAGGCCGCCTCTCCGGAGGCGTGGCTGCGCGGCGAGGCCCGCATCGTACGGCGGCCGCTGGCAACGGCCGTGTTACTGGGCGTGGCCGGTGCGGTGCTGATCATCATCCAGGCCAGGGTGCTGGCCGGAGCCTGCCATGACATCGTCATCAACGGCGTCGGCCGCAACAGCATCCTTCCCGCCGCGGTCACAATCGCCCTGATGGCACTGCTGCGCGGCATCGTCGCCTGGCTGGCGGAGCATCGCCTGATACGGGCCGCAACCGTGGTCAAACAGCTGATCATCGGCCGGTTGTACCGGCATTTGCAACTCCTGCTCCCCAGCGGGGTGACCGGCGAGGACGCCGGCACCCTGGCGGAGATTGTCACCTCCGGGGTGGAGGGGATAGAGAGCTACCTGACCCGCTTCCTGCCGCAGCTGATCCTGGCCGCGCTGCTGCCGCTGCTGATGCTGGCGACGGTTGTGCCGGTGGAATGGCGGGCCGGGATCGTGTTGCTGTTTTCCGCGCCCTTCATTCCACTGTTGATGATCCTGATCGGCAAGGGGGCGGAGCGGCTGAACCAGCGCCAATGGGGCAAGCTGACCCGCATGGCCGGCCATCTGCTCGATCTGGTGCAGGGTTTGCCGGACCTGAAAATTTTCGGCGCGGCCCGCCGGGAAGCGGCACTGGTGGCCGAAGTCTCCGAGGATTACCGCCGCAGCACCATGGCGGTGCTCAGGATCGCCTTTCTCTCGGCGCTGATGCTGGAGTTTTTTGCCACGGTCGGAACCGCCGTGGTGGCCGTAATCACCGGCTTCATGTTGCTCTCCGGGAGGCTGGAGCTGTCCGGCGGCCTGTTCGTGCTGCTTCTGGCCCCCGAGTTTTACCTGCCCCTGCGAACCCTGGGGCTCTCCTGGCACAGCCGGATGAACGGCACCGCCGCGGCGGCAAAGATCCTGCCGCTGCTGCTCCGCCCCCTGCCGTCTTTGGAGAGCGGTGTCCTCCCCCCTCCCGACAGCCCGCCTTCGTTGCAACTGGAAAATGTGACCTTCCTCTATGGCGGCACCCGGGGCGGAATCCGCGATGTCAGCCTGGAGCTTCCTGCCGGATCGGTAACGGCCATCATCGGGGAAAGCGGGAGCGGCAAGTCCACCATCGCCCGGCTGCTGCTGGGGCTCTCTTCACCGGAACAGGGCCGGGTGCTGCTTGACGGGCTTGAGCTCAACAACTTCGATCAGGCCCGCTGGCGCGAAAAACTGGCCTGGGTTCCGCAGCGCCCCTTCTTTTCGGCGGCCAGCATCAGGGACAACCTGCTGACGGCCAAAAAGAACGCGACCGAAGGCGACCTGTTCAAGACGCTGGATACGGCGGCCCTGACGTCCGTAATCGCGCGGCTTCCGGATGGCCTGGATACACTACTCGGGGATCGCGGCGCCGGGCTTTCCGGAGGCGAGTTGCGGCGTCTGGCGCTGGCGCGGCTTATGCTGCGCGATCCGCTGCTGATAGTCCTGGACGAACCGACCGCCGGGCTCGATCGGCTCAACGAGCAGCTGATTGTAGAGGCCATCGAGCGTCTGGCTGCCGGCCGGACAATGATCGTGATCAGTCACCGCGAGGAGGCGCTCAGGCACTGCACGCAAACGCTGCGCATCGCCGACGGCCGCCTGGTGCAGGCTTTGTCCGGGGAAACCTCCAACGGGGTGATAACGTGAGGGGGCTGGCAAGAATCCTCCGGGTAATGTCCACCCGCCAGTGGCGCTGGATGGTGGCCGGAATCTTGGTCGGCATCCTGGTAATCGCCGCCAACATCGCGCTGATGGCTGTTTCCGGCTGGTTCATAGCCTCCATGGCGGTGGCCGGAGCAACCAAGGTCTCTTTCAATTATGCGCTGCCGGCGGTGGCGATCAGGGCGCTGGCCATTATCCGTACCCTGGGGCGTTATGCCGAGCGGCTGGTGACCCACGAAGCTGCCTTCAGGATGCTGGCCGACCTGCGCTCCTGGCTGTTTGAACGACTGATCCCGCTGGCGCCGGCCGGCCTGGAGAATTACGCCGGAGGCGATCTTAGCGGACGCCTGCGGGCCGACGTGGACAACATGGAGAGCCTTTACCTGCGGATCATCGCGCCGATCGCCACCGGGCTTGCCGTGATGCTGCTGGCCCCCTTCTGCCTCTCGCTCTTCAGCCCGGCCGCCGGACTGGCCCTGCTGATCGCGCTGTTTGCGGCGGGCATGGTACTGCCGCTGTTGACCAGGAAAATGGCTGTTGTGCCGGGCGGGAATACGGTCAGGCTGGCCGGCGAGTTGAGAGTCGCGGTGACGGAAGGATTGCAGGGGGCTGAAGAGCTGCTGCTGCTCGGCGCATCCGGCGAGCAGGCGCGCAGGGTGGAAGCCCTGTACGCCGGAATAACAGCCGGGCAGAGACGTCTTGGCGGGATCAATGGAGTGGCGGTTGGCGGGGTGGTGGCTGCCGGAGGCATTACGCTCGCGATTATTCTGACGGTCGCCTCGGCCGAGGTTTACAGCGGCTCACTCAGCGGACCGGAACTGGTGATGATGCTGCTGTTCGCGGCCGCTTCTTTTGAGGGAATCGCGCCGCTGGCCGCAGCCCTGCAGACACTTCCCGCCACGTCCGCCACCGCCGGGCGCCTGGTCGAACTATCCTCGGCCCCCCTCCCGCTGGCGGAACCCGCAACCCCGTCCATGCCCTCCCAAGGCCACGGGATCGTTTTTAGTAATGTCTGCTTTGCCTATGGCGACGGGGCCGAGGTGCTCAACGATTTCTCGCTTACCGTTCCGCAGGGGGCGCGGGTTGCCCTGACCGGACCCAGCGGCCGGGGCAAGAGCAGCATCATGGAGATATTATTACGCTTCCGTCCCTATCGTGGCAGCATCACCATCGGCGGCACGGAGCTGAGGGACATTGCCGGCGACAGGATTCCGGAACTGATAACAGCTGCTCCGCAACGCCCGCACCTGTTCAACGGCTCGATCCGCGCCAACATCCTGCTGGGTGCCCCGGATGCCGACGATGAACGTATCCGCGCAGCGCTCGATGACTCCGGTCTGTCCGCCTGGATCGGAACATTGCCGGATGGGCTCGATACCGCGGTCGGCGTCGCCGGAAGCGCCGTATCGGGTGGAGAGGCCAGGAGGGTCGCGCTGGCCAGGATGCTGCTGCACGATGCGCCGATCGTTCTTCTGGACGAGCCGACCGAGGGGCTGGATGTCGTAACGGAAGCCGTCGTGGTCGCTCGTCTCAAGGAGCGACTGCAAGGAAAGACCGTGCTGCTGATAACCCACCGCACCGCCTGCCTGGCAATGGCCGACAGTGTGGTTCAACTCTGATATTCCGAAGAACAGATCGAGAAACAGAACGGGCTGCACAGCTCCCGCCATGCAGCCCGATGGATATTTTCAAACAGAATTTCCCGCCGGCTGGATCAGCCACCCAAACTCTGTTCGTTCATCAATTTATTCGCATCTTCCAACTGCCTTTCCAGCCTTCTCAATTCATCCTTGGTGTAGACCGCTGTCCCCCTTGATATTTCACCGTTGATCCGTTCAATTCTCTCCTGAATGGAATCTACCTGATTTCCACAGTTTTTCGCAACCAGCAGGCACTCATTTTTTACCGCCGGCTGGCCGTGATCAACCATCTTATCCATTGCGCCCTCGTCGGCAAGCGCCGGCACCGCCATAATCATAAGGGCAGCAGCCAGTAGGGCAAGTTTTCTCGATATTCTTCTCATGGCCTGTCTCCTTTAGAGATTCATTTTCTACTGGCTTTACAATAGCTGATTCCCTGATTTATTGCAATTGATTTTCATTATCATAATGATATAGACGCCGCCATTTCCAGGCGATTTCCAGACTTGAAATTTTAAACGGCATATCTGATTGACAGCCTCCATGCTCTGCGATTATTCTGCGTTTATTGCCCACCGGCACGTTGACGTCCATGGCATGTTGGGCCGGAGCGCTGACCGGCGGATTTCTTTCACAGGAGTTTATATGTTCGTAAAACTGGCGATATGCACAACCCTGCTGTTTGCAGCCTTTCCCGGCGCAGCCCCGGCCGAGGAAATAAACCCGGTGGTGGGAAAGAGCGCGGATTACATCCTCAGGGCAACAGACCTTGAACGGCTTGTCGCGGCGCAACCGGCGGAAATCCAGAAGAGGTTTCAGGACGACCCCGAACAACGGGTTAACCTGGTCAGACAGCTGATGACCCAAAAGGCTGTCGCGGCGCGTGCCAGGAAAGAGGGCTTCGACAGGAAACCGGATTTCAAGGAGCAGTTGGGGCATGTCATTGATGACTTCATGACCCGCGAATATCTGACCAAGGTGGTGGCGGCATCGGTGACAGTTCCCGAAGACGACCTGAAAAAATATTACAAGGAAAACGAGAGCAAGTTCCTGATCCCTGAACAGGTCAAGATAAGGCATATCTTTGTCGAAGCGCCCAAGGATATGAAAGAGGAAGAGAAGCGCAAGGCGCTGCAGAAAATCGAGACTCTGCAGCAACGTCTGAAAAAAGGCGAGGATTTTGCGAAAGTGGCCCAGGATGCTTCCGAGGATGCCGAGTCCGCTAAACGCGGCGGAGAGCTGGGCACCATTTCACCGGGCGGCACCAGCGCGGAGGAGTTCGAAAAAGCGGCTTTCGCACTCAAGGCCGGTGAGGTCAGCGGCGTGGTGACCACCCCCTATGGCTATCACATCATCAAGGTTGACGAGCGCAAGGAAAAACGCACCGCCACTCTGGCAGAAGCCAGCGATTACATTCGCAAGAAACTGCAGAATGAATATGAAGCAAAGAAGATGCAGGAATTCGTGGAACAGGTTTCCAAGGAAGCCGGCGTGGAAGTTTTTGCGGACAGGATCACCGGTAAAAAGGAAGAGGGGCAGGGCAATGACAAACAGAAATAGTCTGTCAAGAGACATGGGCAGGTTGGTACGCCCTGTGCTTTTCCTGTTGCCGGTCATGATGCTGGCCGCACCCTGCCTGGCTGAACCGGAGTGGCCACAAGCCGACGCGCCGCCTGCGATTCCTGCGGAACAGATTCAACCCGTTTTTCCGGAAGAGGTCCAACCCCAGCCAACTGAAGCGGAACCTCAACCGGAAGTACCGGTGGAAGCGCCGGCGCACTCGGAAACCGGAGTTGAAATTCCACTGGACCCCCCTGCCACTTCTGAAATTCCCGCCAACACGGTCGAACCTCCAGCTGAAGCTGCGGTCGAGGCGCCTGCTGCTGCGCCAATAGAAGCGCCAGTTGAAGCTCCGGTTGAAGCGCCTGCTGATGCCACTGTTGCAGCACCGGCCGAAACACTGGCCGAAGCACCGCCGGTTGAAGCGCCGGTTGAAAGCCCGGCTGAAGCGCCTGTTGAAACACCGCCAGTGGTCGCCCCCACGGCTTCGGAAGCTGCCCCAGCGGACGGCGCCGCCGTTCAGGAGGAGATTCAGCCGCAATTTTCCGCCAACCCGATCCTGTCGGCAGAACCGCCGCCCCCCCAGGAAACACCTCAATGACCCTCCGCACCCCAGAGGTCAGGAAAAAGCCAGATAAAGCTTGCGTTCCCTGGGGCCGTCAAACTCGCAGAAATAGATGCCCTGCCAGGTTCCCAGACACATATTGCCATTCCTGACGATCACCTGCAACGAAGTCCCGTAAAAACTGGCCTTGATGTGGGCAACCGAATTCCCTTCGAGTTACTAAAGGAGCACCCTTTGTTACCAAATAAACACAAAAGCCGTCTGTTCGCCTTCGTTGCCGCCCGTCCCCGCCTGATACTGGCGCTGGCGCTGCTGCTTTCGGTCGCGGCCGTCATATATACCAAAGAGAAGATGGAGTTCCTGACCGGCCGCGACGACCTGATGCCGCGCAACGCCACCTTCCAGGTGGATTACCGCGCCTACCGCGCCGAATTCGGCGACCAGGAAGAGATCGTGGCGGTGATCGAAGCGGAGGATGCCGAGAAAGCGACCCGCGCCGCCGACGCGCTGCATGCCAGGCTGAACCGGGACAGCGCCCTCTTCCGCGAAGTGTTCTATCCGGGCGGACTGCCCTTCTTCCGCAAGAACGGCCTGCTGTTCATGCCGCTGGATGAAATCAGGGCGCTTCGCCACACGTTGACCATGGCCGCGCCGGTGCTGAAGGACCTGGCAGCGGCCCCCTCGGTGCAGACCCTCTTCACCAGCATGACCGACCAGATCGACGGCTACCTGAAAAGCGGCGACCCGGCCGCGCTGCAAAGCCTGACTTTCATGCTGACCACGCTGGACAAGGGTTTCAAAGCCTTTGACGGCAAATCCAGCGGATTGTCGATGGACTCCTTCCTCAAGGGGAGCGGCGACGGTCGGCCATCGATGCTGGAGAGCGCCGGCAGGCAGCAGGTGATCACGATGCTTCCAGTCAAGCAGCAGGGGAGCTTCGTGGCTTCCGAAAAATCGATCAAGGCCGCCCGGGCGGCACTGGACGAAATCCTGAAGAAGCCGGAATTCAAGGGTGTCAAGGCCGGCCTGACCGGCGTGCCGGTGCTGGAATACGAGGAGATGATCACCAGCCAGCGCGATATCGAAATCGCCACGGTGTTGTCGTTGACGCTGACCGTAATACTGCTGCTGTTCGCCTTCCGCGGCCTGCTGAACGTGATCGCGGCGATGGTCTCGCTGATTGTCGGAATCTGCCTCTCCTTCGGCTTTGCCACTCTGGCTGTCGGTCACCTGAACATCCTCTCGATGGTCTTTGCGATCATGCTGATCGGCCTGGGCATAGAGTACGGCATCCAGGTCGTGCTGCGCTACCAGGAGGAGCTGAAAAACGGCGCCGACGGACTCAGCGCCATTGAGACCGGACTGGCCAGCAACCTGCGCTCGATCATCATGGCGGCCGCCACGGTGGCGCTGGCCTTCGCCACCTTTGCCTTCACCGATTTCAAGGGCATCGCCGAACTGGGCATCATCGCCGCCGGCGGGGTCTTCATCTGCGTGATTGCCACCTTCACCGTGCTGCCGGCCATGCTGGTGCTGCTGGAGCGTTTCCGGAAGAAAGCCGCCCCCGAGCCCCTTTCAAATGCCGGTGACAAGCCGGAACTGCACGAGCGCCCCTTCTTCAGGGCAATCTTCGCCCGGCCGAAGGCGGTAGTGGCCGTCTCGCTTCTGATATCCCTGGCCTGTATCTACCCGGTCATGACGATGCGCTTCGACTACAACCTGATGAACCTGCAGGCCAAGGGGCTGCAGTCGGTGGAGTATGCCTATAAGCTGATGCGCAGCAAGGAGAACTCCGGCTATTTTGCGGTGGTCACGGCCAGGGACAGGGCCGAGGCGCGCAGTCTGACCGAACGTTTGGAGAAGCTGCCCGCCGTTGATCACGTTGTCAGTCCCCTGACCTTCGTGCCGGAGCAGCAGGGTGAAAAACTGGCCGAACTGGCGGCCCTGCGGCAGACTCTGGCGGATGTCGTGCCTGTACCTTATGAGGAAAACCTGCAGGTGATGGCGCTCCCGGCTGTTTTCGAGGGTTTCCGCGAGCGGGTGGCAAAGCTGGAGAGCAAGCTGGCCTCGAACAAGGCGCCCGAGGCAAAGCCGGTGGGGGCCTTCCTGGTGACGCTGGACGCTTTTTTCAAGACACTGGAAAAGGAGAAAGATAACAACGCGCTGGGCATGCTGCGGGATTTCCAGGGGGGCATGTTCGCCGAACTGCCCGACAAGCTCAGGATGATGAAGGAGAGCCTGGAAGCGGCAGCGGTGGGCGAAGCCGATGTGCCGCAACAGCTGATGCAGCGCTTTGTCGGCAAGAGCGGAAAACTGCTGCTGCAGGTAGCTCCCAAAAAGGAGATCTTCGAACGGGAACCGCTGCAGGAATTTGTCACCCAGGTCAAGGGTCTGGTGCCCAACGCCACCGGCGAACCTGTCATGGTCTTCGAATCGCTTTCGGTACTGCGGGACGCCTACCTGAAAGCCTTTGTCTACGCCTTCATCGGCATCGCCGTGATCCTGCTGATCAACTTCAAAAGCATCCGGTACGCGCTGCTGGGCACGCTGCCGCTGGCGGCCGGCCTGCTGATGATGATCGGCGGCATGCGACTGATGGGTGTCAGCTTCAATTCGGCCAACATCATCGTGCTGCCGCTGATCCTGGGGGTCGGAATCGACTCGGCCATCTACATCATCAACCGCTACCGCCAGGGTTCCGAGACTCCCGGTCAGGTTGCCACCCGCAGCGCCGGCATCGGCGTATTTTTGAACGCCCTGACGATCCTGTTCAGTTTCGGCGCGCTGACGGTGGCCCACCACCAGGGCGTGTTCAGCATCGGAGCGGTGATGTCGCTGGGAATGGTGGCCAGTGTAGCCGTATTTCTGGCATTTTTGCCGGCACTGCTGGAGTTGTACGGCAAAAGGTAAAATCATTATATTTAACGGGGATGGACAGGATTTAATAAGCAGCACAAGCCAGGTAACATTTTGAAATCACGCAAGAAGCCGACAGGGCTTTTGCAAATTTCATGTCGTTGTCCTGTCAATCCCCTTTCCATGCATATGTTTATTCGTGCTTGTTCCCGGCGGCACGGATCCCGCTTGTAATCACGGTACGCTTCCCGCTCCCCCCCATATTTTTTACATGGCAAATACACAACCACCACCCCCTTTCACGCGCCTTCATGGAATACCACCCGTTTAGCCAAAATAACATTATAATTCAATAATTTATGCTCGCACATTCATGGAGCTTAATAAAATCAGTTGATAATTAATACTCCATCATGTAGCGTATATGCTTTGTGAGCATGCTTTCATTCCGATGCACACTGTTCCGGCGGCCTGCATCATGCTGATATACAAAATAAACCGTGTCATTACGGTCTATTACATCTTACTGAGGCAGAAACAATCAAGACAGACCAATCAAACCAAATTCCGTCTATGTCGAATAGGTTTACACTTTTTCATACAAACACATAACCGGCGAAACTGTTAATAGCTGTTTTTGCGGATGTTTTTTATAAATAGATTAATCTGACACGAGACCACGCCTGTCCGTTTAGTTTACACCACCGCATCACAAACCAATAAACCCAATGTAATTGAATAGTTATAACTTGGCATGCAAATTGTAAATTAAATAATTATTTTTAAAATTAGCTTATTTTTACTACACAAGATTATTCACATTTATTTTACATAATAAGGCGGCAACAGAACCCACCGACTGTCCATAATTTTACGTGTTACCTTGATGCTCAGCTACTGTTTTACAGACAAGCACAACTGAAAGCGGCTGTAATTCGACGCTGTTCCTCTCTTGGATCACAGGAAAGGAGGTTTGTATATGAGAATACGTTTGTACGTGAAACTGTGCGCGGTCAGCCAGAAATCATGTACATCCGTGCAAGTGAAACAAGTCATCCGAAACCACCGCAACTAAATATGGAAAGGAGTTTCAAAGAATGAATAAAAAAATCGTATTCAGCGCCTTATTGACAATTTCTCTTGTATTCGGTGCAACTGCCGCATTGATGGCAACCACCCCCCCACCGCCGGCCAATCAGTATCTGGCGATCTATGACGCAAAATTCGCCAGCTTTACAAAGGAAGACTGCCTTGTCTGCCATATCAGTGATGAGGTTCTGGTCCCAATACACCATGCCCTGATCAACAGCAAAAACATGATGTGCCTTGATTGCCACACGATGGTACCGGACGGTACCGGCGGATTTGTGTTTGCTGATTTCAGAACATGTTCAGTGTGTCACACGGCTACTCCGCACCATACCTCGGCCAAGGCCGTCGCGCTCGACTGCCAAGCCTGTCACGGCAGTTTCATCGACAATCCGAATGATGGACACTACATCCCGGTATACCCGGTGAGCAGCGTGACACCGCTGGCAAGCGGCCGCACAGTAGTAAATCCTGATGGTGTGGCAGTTCTTGTCCAGGGATGCGAGGCATGCCACCAGGCGGATGCCACCGCGATCGACCCCAACACCAACACGACCCGCGCCATCTTCAGCAACAAAGACACCCACCATGGAACAGGTATTAAGGACTGCAACCTGTGCCACAACACTGCCGACCCGAATATTCGTTCGTGCGAGAAATGTCATGGTGTCAAGTCGCTGCACAACATCCAGAAGAAATCAACCCCCACCGCCACCATCGTCCCGGGCGCCGAAGAACTGGGCTACGGACATATTGGCAACAACTGGGATTGCGTTGGATGTCACTGGTCATGGTACGGCAACTCGACCAGCACTATGACATCTGCGGTAGTCCCCGCACTGACCGGTCAGAGCGCCTATACCCTGACAGCCAACAAGACAAACGCCCTTACCCTGACCGGCGCTGCTTTCACGAACGTGGATGCCAACGGCGTAAGCTACAATCCGACCGTTTTGATTTCAAACGAAACCACAACTCTTACCCTTACCCCGAATTCGACTACCGACAGCGAAATCCAGGTAACAGTACCAGCTCTGCTTCCTGGAATATACAACCTGCAGGTCGCAAAAACCGGCGTAAAGAGTAACCTCGCCAAATTGACTATTGTTCCTGAACTTTCGATCAAAGTGGCCGCTATTGCTTCCAAGAGCACCGTCACAATCACCGGTAGCGGCTTTGGACCCAAGCCACCGGCAGAATACAAATCCGGCCTGGGAGTATTTGTCGGAACAAGCATGGCCAAAATCATATCCTGGAGCGACACCAAGATCGTTGCCTCCAGCCTACAATTCAAAGAAAACGTGATGCTGACGGTTAAGACGATCAACGGCCCAATTTCAAAGACAATCACCACGATCGCCCCAAAAACACGCTGACAAACAAGAGTACAACACGCTGACACATCATGGGGAGCCCCGCGCTCCCCATGATTGCATCTACAGAAATGTTTATCCGTTACGGAAAGGATAATTGAAATGAAACGTTTGATTGCAAGCATGATAATCGCAGTCCTGCTTGGCCTGAGTTCCATGGCTGCGGCCGGCGATCGCAAGGTGATTATCGGTTTCAAGAAGGTGGCCGGAGTTACCGAGGAACGTAAAAAACAGAAGTTTTATCGTTCTGGCGGACAGATCAAACGTACACATAAAATAATCAACGCGATATCGGGACTATTGCCGGAAAATGAGATCGAAAAGCTGAAAAGAGACCCGGATGTGGCTTATGTAGAACCGGATGTGGTTATCGGAGTCAGCGAACCGGAACTTACTTTGCCGCCGCTTACCCAGGAGTACACGGACTCGTGGGGCGTAACCAGGATTGGCGGCAACGCGGCGGTCGCGGCAGGCATAACCGGAGCCGGTATCAAGGTTGCCGTGCTTGACTCAGGAATTGATTATTCGCACCCGGATCTTATCGATAATTACAAGGGCGGTTACAACTTTGTTTACGAGAACGACGACCCGTACGATGATGGTTACATCAGCCACGGCACGCATATCGCGGGAATAATCGGAGCCAGAAACAACGGCACCGGAGTTGTTGGCGTTGCCCCGGAAGTTTCTCTCTACGCGGTCAAGGTGTTGGGCGGCATGGTAATGGGAGATCTCAGCGACATCCTGGCTGGAATCGAATGGGCTATCAGCAATAATATGAACGTAATAAACCTGAGCATCGGCTCCCTGCAGGATTCTCCCTCATTCAAGGAGGCGTGCGACAGGGCTCGCCAGGCCGGCATCATCGTGGTCGCCGCCAGCGGCAACGCCAACAGCGCCCTGGTCGATTTCCCGGCTGCGTATGACTCAGTGATCGCCGTCTCCGCCACAAACATTGACGACACGCGGGCCGTCTTCTCCAATTACGGACCTGAGGTTGACCTGACTGCTCCCGGAGTAGACATAAAATCCACCTTGCGAGGCGGCGGATACGGAACCATGCGCGGCACATCCCAGGCAACCGCGCATGTATCGGGTGCCGCCGCGATACTGCTTGCCAAAGCCATTGCCGACGGCAACACCGGTAGCAACATTGCCGAAGAGGTCCGTACCCGGCTGCTGGCAACGGCCCAGGATCTGGGTGACCCTGGACTTGATCCGTACTTCGGATTCGGGATTGTTGACCTGGCCAAAGCGCTTACACCCCCGCCACCATCAACATACCACTACAAAATCATACGAAACAGCGGTCCTCCAAAAGCCCAGCAACTTAAAGTTCCTCTCAAACCGGGCGCCTACTCGGTAGAAATCAAATACACCGGCAGCATCGAACTCAGAATAGCGGTGATGGACGGAAACGGTCTTAAATACATCGGAATAGACCGGACTAAATATCGCAAAAAAGCCAAAGCTAAACATGCCGCTCCAATGGTGACGTTTGAAGTCGCTCTAGGAGATTCCGGCTCACTCCTTTTCCTGCCCTCGGGAAAACCAGGCTCTGCCGCGGATATTACAATTACCGCGATCGACCCGTAAACCGGCAATTCAAGCCAGTCAGTTAAATACTGTCATTTAATTGATGCATCCATATTTCAACCACTACTCACCCCATGGGGAGGCTTATCGCCTCCCCTTTTTGTTTCAAAACTCCACTACTACATATTGTAACGTTTCAAGGAAAACCCTGGCGGAACGGCAATTCCGAACCACGTAGCTAAATTTTCCAGGAGGTTTTATCGAACATTGGATCGCTTCGTGCAGTGTTCTCATTAAAATTTTTATCCTGCATTTTCGCACGGTTAGATAATTCCCACACGATTAAAAACGGCATATTAGTGTACTCAAGTATACAGGTGGGGTTCAACATGAAACGATCATTGGCAACAACTACTGCCGCCTTGTTCACGCTCCTGTTTCTCTCCAATGACGGCCTTGCCTCATTGCAATGCAACGGTTGCCACGGCACTTCCGGACCGGTTGATTACCGTCCACTTGACACCGCCAACCGCAGCATCGCTACCGGAGGTTTTCAGGGAAATCACCGCACCCATCTGGGAAATGGCGCAACAACTTCCAACTGTACAATCTGTCACGGCAATGGAGCCGATACCGGCGACTACCTGTCCAGACACAGAAACGGTATCATCGAAATGGTGGCCAACATCAACAACTCTCCCAAGGCTGGAGGCGCCACCTACAGCAAAGGTGTATTTTTCAACCAGACTTCGGCTCCGGTCATGGGCAGCTGCTCCAACGTGAACTGCCATTTTGAAGCGACCACGCCAGACTGGGGCAATGCCGTATTCAGCCTGCCAAATGACTGCAACAAGTGCCATGGCGCACCTCCAAGCGGCGGTTCAACGGGCGCTGCCGGCAGCCATGCCAGGCACGACCTGTACTATCCCGGCATCAACAACTGCCAGAAGTGCCATTCAAGCTACGCAACCTTCCAGCACGCTACCAGCGCCGGCAAGAGAAACCTCAAAATCAGCCTGGCCGGCGGCGGAACCTACAGTGGCCCGCTCAACGACTATCTGCCGAGCCAGACCAATGTATTCGGCAGCTGTTCCAACGTCGGCTGCCACTACAATACCACCACCCCTGCCTGGGGCGCCTCCACCCCGATAAACTGTTTCGGCTGCCATACGCTTGCAAAGCTGATGGCCAGCGGTTCCCATTCCAGCCACATCAGTAACAGCCTGGTCCCGACCATGTACAACTACACGGCCAACCGTTCCACCGCCGGTGAGCATGACTTCGGCTGTTCCAACTGCCATCCGCTGGTCAATGTGAACCATGTCAACGGTCCGGTTCTGATCGACCTGCGCCCCGTGGCCGGAACCGGCAAACTGCGCGGAGAGAACAGCGGCGCCATCACCGCCTCGGGAGTTGCCGGAACGGTCAACAGCGGCACAACCGGCACGCCGGGCGTCAGCGTCACCTGCCGTAACGTGTACTGCCACAGCAACGGCTTTGCCAACACCACCAGCGGCAGGGTTTACGCGGTCACTCCCGACTGGTACGGTGGCGCCTTTACCGGTGACAGATGCGCAAACTGCCACGGCAACTCGCCGAACTCGACAATTCCCGGCAGCGCCGCCCACTACAACAACAACGCCCTCGGCCAGGGCGCCCTGGGAGGTCATGCCGTCGGTATCCACTACAAACGCATTTACAAACGCCCCGGCGGACTGGCGACAGCCGGGAATTACAGCACCGCCAGCCATGGCAAATCAACCACCGCCACCACGATCAGCTGCAACATCTGCCACTATGCAACCGTTACCAGCGCCAGAAACGATAACAACACGATCTGCGTTACCTGCCATATCAACGGCAACCCGCTCGGCGCCCTGACCGGCAATCCCGGTACGATTGCGGACAAATCAAAACATTCCAACGGCATCATCGATGTCAGCTTCAAGCCGGTCAATGTGATATCCAAAGCCCAGGTAAGGGCGAACAGTTTCGTTATCTCCGCCTACAGTAGCGTCTGGACAAGAAATGCCGGTTACAAGGTTGCCGGCGCAAACGATTCTGCCAAGTCGACGCTGGACACGGCAACCATGTGGAACGGTTCCACCAGGACCTGCTCCAACGTTGCCTGTCACAATGGCAGGAATGTAAAGTGGAGCGACAACAACGGGACTACAAACTGTATCAGCTGTCACACGGACATGTAACCGGATCGGTCCGGTTGATTGCGGACAGGGCGCGGCAAGCGTCACCTCGCCCGGACTGATGGTTTCCGGGGAGCGGAATTGAAGTATTGGATATATACAGTTCAGGAGGAACCACCATCATGGGAAAGATGCTCGCAAATAAATTCGATGGTATGAGTTTCAGGACCAGAATCGGCTTGGTATTCATGCTGCTTTTGGGCGTGATACTTTACCAGGCGGTGATCGGTCCGATGATCTCGGACTCGGCTACCAATACCTATTATTTTACGACGGCATC
>Ga0209212_1001655_pt1 | contig 35030 bp, 31 predicted proteins | sample RifGroC2_FD_183996 | JGI IMG/M metagenome (GOLD analysis project Ga0209212, IMG submission 183996) | Groundwater microbial communities from Rifle, Colorado, USA - Groundwater C2 (SPAdes) (version 2) | ecosystem: Environmental > Aquatic > Deep subsurface > Groundwater | place: Rifle, Colorado...
CCCATGATTGAGGCGACGTCCTCGTTGAGCACCATGTCCTCGCCGGACGGGACCACGAACACCTTCACCTTCGAATCCGGCGCGCTTATCAGCATCTCCTCGCCGCAGCGAAGCGCCTCGGCATCCTTCTCCGCGTCGATCCTGATCCCGAACTGCTCCATCTCCCTGAGCGCCATCCCCCTCACCGGCCAGTCCTGCCACTCCGCCGTGTAGGTGAAGACCACCGCATCCGGCTTGCCGATCACGGCAAGGTACCCCCCGAGATACTTCCTCAGCCGATACGCCTCCATGTCCAGCGCAAGCCTGCAACGCTCATCGCCCTCCAACGCCTCGAGCAGCAGGATGCGTCGGTTCACCTGCCGCCCCACGATCCCGGTAACGCCGCTCTTTTGATTCATGAACAGGTCGATCTCGGCGGCCGAGATCCCCGCCACGTTCATCATGAAGGGAACGATACCGGCATCGATGTCGCCGCAGCGGTTCCCCATCATCACCCCTTCCAGCGGCGTCAGTCCCATGCTGGTGTCGACGGAGACCCCGTTCTTGAGGGCACAGAGCGAGACCCCGTTTCCGATGTGGACCGTGACCTGGTTGCTTCGCTGCAGATCCACACCGGCCAGGGCGGCCCCCCTGCGCGCGGCCCAGAGATGGGACTGCCCGTGGAACCCGTAGCGCCTGACGCCGTGATTCTTGTACCACTCGTAGGGAAGGGGGTAGATGTACGCCGCTTCGGGCATGGTCTGGTGGAAGGCGGTATCGAAGATGGCGACCTGCGCCACCTCCGGCAGGAGTTCCTGCGCGGCACGGATCCCGGCCAGGTTCGGCGGGTTGTGCAGCGGCGCAAGCGTCGCCATCTCCTTGATCGCCTCCGCCACCTCCTCGTCGACCCGGACCGACCGGGTGAACTTCTCCCCGCCGTGCGCGACCCGGTGCCCCACCGCGCTGATCCTGCCGGTGTCCGGGATGACCCCTTCCTTCGGATCGGCGAGCGTGTCGAGAATGAGCTGCAGGGCCCCCTTGTGGTCCGAGCACTCGGCCTCCAGGTGCCGGGGGTCCTTGCCGTGGACCTTGTGCGTCAGGAAGGAGTCGCCCAGGACGATCCTCTCGACGGTGCCGCTTGCCAGGGGGGTCCGCGCTCCCCAATCGAAAAGCTGGTACTGCACGGAGAACCTCCGGCAGTTGAGTGTGAGAATAAGCATGCTGAAAACTCCGGTCCGGGCCTCGATGGAGTTCCTGACTGACCCGTTTGCAGATGTCCAGGAAAGCCCCATAACTAGCACGCTCATTTAAAAAGTGCAAATGGTAACGGTCCGGCGACTGTATAACTAGTCGGGATCCTTCAGGATAAAATCTGCCACCACCGGCCGGTGGTCGGACGCCGCCCCGGTGCCGACCCAGCAGCGCCGAGGGATCATTGGTGAAGTCGCCATGATGTGATCGATGCGCATCCAGGAGAAGCGCAGCCAGGGGAGCCTGTTCTTGAGAAGGAAATGGCCGTAGCTGTAGCCGTACCCGTTGCCGCGCTCGTCGAACGCGTCGCGTAGCCCGGCGTCCCTCAGTGTTTCGCAGACCAGGGAGTTGCTGGGGGAGTTGAAGTCGCCGGCCACTATGACAGGCCCCTTCTCGTCGGCGAGATACCCGGCCACCGCTTCTGCCTGTGCCCGGCGGACATCCACGTTGGTGTCGAACCTTTCGATGGCGACAGGGAGATACCACGCATCGTGCTTGGCCTGCCTGAAGGCGTTGAGGCCCCTTCTGGGAGTCTTGAAGTGGATGTTGTACAGGGAAACCTCGGACTTTCCGACCAGCAGCTTGCAGCGCAGGAAGTTCCCCTTCCTCTTGTCGAGGTAGGGGAACTCGCGGACCTGCGCGCCGGAAAGGGGGTACCGGCTGGCGATGAGATACTGCCCGTAGCTGAGCACCTGCCAGTTCCAGAAGTAGTCGGCCAAAGGCCCTGTGGTCGCGTGCACGGCATCCTGGAAGAGGACGACGTCCGGCCGGCACCGCTGCAGTTCGGCGATGAGCGGCGCCAGGTCGTGCTTGCCGTACTTTATGTTCCAGGTCATGACCCTGACGGCCGTCCCGGCTGCTTCGGTCCCGGTCGGCGGCAGCGACCATTTGTATCCCATTATCGGCCCGAAAACGTAGGCGACGCAGAGCAGGGGGAGGACGGCCCAGTCTCGGTCCAGCCTGAGGGTGAGGATGAGCAGGACCACCCCGGGCACGGCCCACATCGCCTGCGGGAGATAGAAGTTCAGGGCGCCCAGCCAGAAACGGTCCGGCCCCAGCCGGTTGAAGAGCGTTATCGAGATGAGGAGGAGCGCGTACAGCCCGTTCAGGAGCAGCAGCCAGCTCACAGGCTTCATGGACATGCCGGACTCCTGCGCTGCTCGATGTAGTTCACCCGGCGCACCGCCGAGGCCGCTGTTACTCGCACAGGACGCTTTCCCTCCAGAAGGACGCCATTTCCTGCGGCAGCAGGTGCCAGTACTGACCTTCGTACTCGGTCTTTATGTGGGTCAGCAGATCCCGGTACAACTGCGCCGGATACTCCTCAAAGCTCTGGCAGCCGTCGAAGCACATATAGTCCGGGTGGGTGATCAGGAGCACCATGCCGCCGCGCTCGGCGATCCAGCGGATCTTCTCCTTCCAGATACTGATGTCCTTTTCCCTGAAGAGGATGAACATGGTGAAATCCTGCGGCAGCGTGTATGGCAGCACCACGTACTCCCTCCCCGGGACCTTACGCTGGTGGACCGGGAAGATGGTCTTCAGCCCGTCGGACTGCGGCTCGAAGGGGTCCGTATCGAAGGCCGACGCTTCGTAGGCGATGTCCAGCCCATGCAGCCATTCGAAATTGTGATAGACGCAGGGGGAGCGAAAGCCGACCGCACCCCACTCCTTCAGGTAACGGTTTATCTCCTGGGCGTGCTTGGCAAAGGTATCCGCCGACTCGTACAGCTTCCTGTTGTGCTCCAGACCATGAACACCCACCTCGAACCCCTGCTCGACGACTTTGTGACGCAGGTCGGGGGAGAGATCGTAATCGTGCACCACGAAATTGAAGGAGGAGCGGAAGCCAAGCTCCTGCTCCAGCGCCATGAGCTGCTCGCACCTGGCTACTCCGCGCGCCGTATCGACATCGTGGGTGAGCACCACCGAGAAACGCCTGCCGCCCGGCCAGCCGGGAAAGCCGGGAGGAACGTGGCCGGCGTCGGGGTCAATGGGCCACACGGAACGATAGAAGTTCCTTTTATGCTTGGCGACCAGACCGCGGAGCATAAGCTGCAACCTGCGCGGCATAAAAGGTTTGACCTGGTAATAGGCGCGGGCAAGACTCTCTTCGCTGATCAGCTTCATGCCATCCTCCTTTTACTGCGCTGGTTTGGTAAGCAAACGGATTACCGGATTTGTCGCCGCATCACTCTCGCGAAATGAAGGTGAAACTTGAAAAATTTAACAATGTTAATTAGCAAATACAGAGAATGAATATAGCCAATGCTCCTGACATTGCAAGCATCCGGGCTCACTGCCACTAAGTTGAGCCCCTATCTGGCTTGACAAGGCGGTCCCCCGCCCCCGGAGGGGGAGGGTCAGGGAGGGGGATGGGTCTGCTTCGTCCCCAGCGGAACCCGCTTTTGGCCGAGACAGTCACCGGCGGATGTGATATCTTTCGGCTTCGCGCCGGTCGGCACTCCCCCTCCGGACGGGACAGGAAAAGGAAACGGAAATGCCGCTGAAGATCTTTACCAGCAACCGGATGGAGCGCCTGGTGGACGAACTGGAGAGGGTGGTGCGCGCCCCCCGTCCCGCCCCCTGCACGCCATTCGATAAAGAGACCATCGTGGTGTACCGCGAGGGGATGAAGCGCTGGCTCTCCATGGAACTGGCGACCAGGATCGGCGTCTGGGCCAACGGGGAGTTCCTTTTCCCGAACGAGTTCGTGGAGACGGTATTCGCACGCGTCCTCCCCGACTCGCCCCCCAAGGCCCCCCTCTTCACCCCGCAGGTGATGACCTGGAGGGTGATGGAGCTTTTGCGGCAGTCGGCAGGCCGTAACGGCTTCGGGGAGATCTCGGGCTACCTTGCCGACGACCGCGACGGGCTGAAGCGGATGCAGCTTGCGGAGAGGATCGCCGAGACCTTCGACAGGTACACCATCTACCGCCCGGAAGAACTGGTGCGCTGGGAGATGGGCGAGGAGGAGCACTGGCAGGCGCAGCTCTGGCGCGCCCTGAACGACGGCGTGCGGCAGAAGCACCGCGCGCGCCTTCTGTACGACTTCCGCAAGGCCTTCGAGAGCGCCCGGCCCGAGAACCTGCGGCGCATCTCCGTGATCGGCATCCCGTCGCTCCCCCCCTTCCACCTCGAGGTCCTGGCCAGGGTCGCGCAGCACACGGAGGTGAACCTCTTCCTCTTGAACCCGTGCCGCGAATACTGGGGGGAGATCGTCTCGGAGCGCGAGCTGGCCTGGCTCGAGAAGATGGGGCGCGGCGCCGATGAGTGGTACGAAACCGGAAACCCGCTCCTCGCCTCCTGGGGGAAACTCGGGCGCGATTTCTTCGACGCGATCATAGACGGCTGCGGGGATCACGAGCGGTTGGACAGCTTCGTGGAGATCCCGGTGGGTTCGCTCCTGCACGAGGTCCAGGCGGACATCGTGGAGCTGCGCGGCGCCGAGTTCGGGGTGCGCGCCGTAGCCGACGACGACGTCTCCATACAGGTGCACTCCTGCCACTCGCCGATGCGCGAGGTGGAACTGCTGTACGACACCCTTCTTGCCGTCTTCGATGCCGACCCTTCCCTCTCCCCTCGCGACGTGCTGGTGATGACGCCGGACATCGAGACCTACGCCCCCTACATATCCGCCGTGTTCGATACCCCTGAGAGGGATTCCGAACGCATCCCTTACTCCATCGCCGACCGAAGCCTCAAGAACGAGGGAGAGGCGGCCCGGGCGTTCCTTGCCATTCTGAAGCTGTGCGGCGGCAGGTACGGGGTGACCGGCGTCCTCGACATACTGGAATCCCCCCCGGTGGCCCGCCGCTTCGCCCTGGGCGGGGAGGACCTGGAGACGGTACGGGACTGGCTCAGGGCGGCCAACATCAGGTGGGGGATCGACGAGGAGCAGCGAAGCGAACATGGGGTCCCCCCCTTCCGCGAGAACTCCTGGTCCGCCGGATTGGACCGCCTGCTCTTGGGGTACGCCATGAACGGGGAAGGGCACGGCTTCTTCAACGGCATCCTCCCCTATGACGACATGGAGGGTGGCGATGCCGTGGTGCTCGGCCGATTCCTCACCTTCTGCGAGAAACTCTTCGCCCGCACCCGCGACCTGGTCCGCCCGCGCGCGATTTCCGAGTGGGTGAAGGCCCTGCGGGAGATCCTGGAGGAGTTCATCCTCCCAGACCAGGAGGGGGAGCGCGAGCTGCTGTCGCTGATCGAGATCGCGCGGAGGCTCGGCGAGTGCTGCGGCGAGGCGGGTTTCGACGACGAAGTCGGCATCGAGGCGGTGCGCTACTGGGTCGAGCGGCAGTTGGGCAAGGCGGAGCGTGGCCTCGGTTTTCTGACCGGCGGCGTCACCTTCTGCGCCATGCTCCCGATGCGGAGCATCCCGTTTCCCGTGGTGGCCCTGATCGGCATGGACGACGGCAAGTTCCCGCGCGGCAACCCGGCGCAGGGGTTCGACCTGACGACCAGGTCGCCGCGGCGCGGCGACCAATCCCCGCGTGACGAGGACCGCTACCTCTTCCTGGAGGCGCTCCTTTCGGCGCGCAAGCGGCTGCATATCAGCTACGTCGGCCAGAGCATCAAGGACAACACCGAACTCCCGCCGAGCGTGCTTTTGAGCGAGCTGCTCGATTACCTCGCCAGGGGATTCGAGACCGGGAGCGGCAAGCCGGCGGGAGAGGTGCTGCGCCACCCGCTGCAGCCCTTCAGCCCGAGACAGTTCGACGGCAGGGACCCGCGGCTTTTCAGCTACTCGCAGCAAAACTGCCGTGGCGCGCTGGCGAAGAGCAACCCGCAGGCCGCTCCCCCCCCGTTCCTGGCGACAGAGCTGGAGCCGTGGGAGGAGGAGTCGACCGTGACCATCAAGGCGCTCTGCGACTTCCTGCGCAACCCGGCCAAGGAGCTGCTGCGGCGCAGGTTCGGCATCCGGGTGGAGCAGGGGGTGGAGCCGCTCGAGGAAGTCGAGCCGTTCGAGCTGCCGCCGCTGGTCAAGTTCAACCTGGAGCAGGAGATAGTCGCGGCCGCGCTGCGTGGCGAAGAGCCGGAGGCCTCCTGCACGGTGGCCAGGGCGCGGGGCGAGCTGCCGCCGGGAGAGTGCGGCACGGCGCTCTTCGAGAAACTGAGCGGTCCCGCAGTCGAGTTCGCCGCCAAGGTGGCCGAGGCTACGGCAGGCGATCCCCTCCCGCCGCTGGACGTCGACATCGATCTGCCGGGGGGAAGGATCATCGGCCGGATCGACAACGTAACGGCGGGGGGGCTGGTCCGCTACCGCTACGCCAAGCTGAAGGCAAAGGACCAGTTGCGCCTCTGGGTCGAGCACCTGGCGCTGAACTGCGGGTGGCGGCAGGGGTACCCGGTGGAGAGCAGCTTCATCGCCTCCGACGGCGCCGTTCAACTCGTCCAGGCGGAGCAGTGCAGGGAGCACCTGGGCCATCTCCTGGAACTCTACTGCCAGGGGATGCGCTACCCGGTCAAGTTCTTCCCGGAAACGTCGCTCGAGTACGCGAAGAAGGCCAGGGACCCGAAGAAGGCGGCCAACGCGATCCCGGACGCCCGGAAGAAATGGCACGGAAACGACCGCCAAAAAGGCGAGGGAAAGGATGCCCACTGCAGGCGCTGCTTTGGAGAGGAGGCGCCGCTGGACGACGAGTTCGTCGCCACGGCGACAGCCGTTTGGGAGCCGCTGCTGGCGCACCAGTCGGGCAAGGGGAAGCGCAAATGAAACGGTTCGACCTGCTCAATACCGATCTCGTCGGCCGCAACCTCATCGAGGCGAGCGCAGGCACCGGCAAGACCTTCACCATCGCCGGGGTGTACCTGCGCCTGGTGCTGGAGAAGGACCTGGACGTCTCGCAGATCCTGGTGGTGACCTTTACCGAGGCGGCCACCAAGGAGCTGAAGGACCGGATCCGGAAAAGGCTCAAGGAGGCGGAGTCCGCGTTCGCATGCGGGACGAGCGGCGATCCCCTGCTCGGCGGGCTGCTGCAGGCGCACGACCGCGACCGGGCCAGGCGCACCCTCGCCAACGCGGTGCGCAGCTTCGACCAGGCCGCGATCTTCACCATCCACGGTTTCTGCCAGCGCATGCTCCAGGACAACCCCTTCGAGAGCGGTTCGCTCTGCGACACGGAACTCCTGGCGGACCAGGGCACGATCCTCAGGGAGATCGCCCAGGACTACTGGCGCATCAACTGCTACAACGCCCCGAGCGAACGGGTCGCGGCGGCGGCCGCGGCGGGCATATCCCCGGACACCCTCCTGAAGATGGCGAAGAAGGTCGGCAGCGACCCCTTCGCCAGCGTCGTCCCGGATCCCCCCGGCGACACCGGCGAGATCTCCGATTGGCTGCTCGGGCTGAAGCGGAGCTTCTTCGACTACTTCGCCGCCGAGCTTCCCGGGCGCAGACGGGAGAAGAACGTCCGCTCCTTCGACGACCTGCTCCTCGACCTCCACGCGGCGCTCACCCGTCCCGGCTCGACCCTGCCGCGACTGATCCGCGACCGTTTCAAGGCGGCCCTGATCGACGAGTTCCAGGACACCGACCCGACCCAGTTCGCCATCTTCGATGCCATCTACCCGGCGGGACACGACGCCCCCTTCTTCCTGATCGGCGACCCGAAGCAGGCGATCTACAGCTTCCGCGGCGCCGACATCTTCGCCTACATGGGAGCGGCCAAGGCGACCGGAAACAGGCACACCCTGCTCAAGAACTTCCGGTCCGAGCCGGGGCTGATCGGCGCCGTCAACACGCTCTTCTCCTCGCGCGAGCTTCCCTTCGTCTTCGATGAGATCGCCTTCAGCCCGGTGGAGGCGGCAGACCTGGAGCGCAAACTCCTCGCCGAGAACGGCGCGGGGAGCGAGCCGCTGAAGTTCTGGTTCGTGCCGCGCACGGAGACAGGGAAACCGATCAACAAGGGGGACGCCTGGGAGATCCTGCCGGAGGCGGTGGCCTCCGAGATCTGCCGCCTGCTGCGAAAGGGTCGTGCGGGGAAACTGACCATCCCCGACCACGACAGCAACGAGGAGCGGGGCGTCGAACCGCGCGACATCGCCGTCCTGGTGCGGGCCAACGACCAGGCGAGGCTCATGCAGCGCGCCCTGACCCGCAGGGGGATTCCGAGCGTCCTTTGCGGCGCGGGCAACCTCTTCGAATCGGAGGAGGCCGCGGAACTGCTCCGCATCCTGTCGGCGGTGGCGGAACCGGGACACGAGTCGCTGCTGCGCGGCGCCCTGGCCACCGACATCGCCGGAGTCAGCGGCGACGAGCTGGCGCGCCTGATGGAGGACGAGCAGGGATGGGAGGAGGTGCTCGAGGAGTTCCGCTGCTACCACGAGACCTGGAGTTCCCGCGGCTGCATCTCGATGATGATGCAGCTGATGGAGCGCCGTGACGTGCGCAACCGGCTCCTTTGCCGCCCGCTGGGAGAGCGGCGCCTGACCAACCTGCTGCACGCCGTAGAAACGATCCACCAGGCGCAGAGCCAGGAACGGCTCGGCATGGAGGGAGTCATCACCTGGCTTGCCTGCCGGATCGCCGAGAAGGCCAAAAAGGAAGAGTACGAAATCCGCCTGGAAACGGACGAGGCCGCGGTAAAGCTGGTGACCATCCACAAGAGCAAGGGGCTGGAATACCCGATCGTGTTCCTCCCCTTTTGCTGGGTCGAGTTCAACGGGAAGGAGCAGGCCGCCCTGTTCCACAACGAAGAGGGCCGGGTGGTGCTCGACATCGGCTCGGACGAGCTGGACTCGAACCGGGAGCTGGCAGACCGGGAGGAGTTGGCGGAGAGCCTGAGGCTCCTCTACGTCGCGCTGACCCGCGGCAAGCACCGCACCTACCTCGCCTGGGGCGCCTTCAAGGACGCAGGCGAAGGCGCGTTGCACTACCTGCTGCACCCCGACGCGTCGACGGTGAAGGGGCAGATGGCGCTCAGCGACGACGAGATCCGGGGGCAACTGCAGGCGCTGGCGGACTCCTCGTCCGGACGGATCGAACTGCTCGACATGCCGGCGGCGGACCGGGAACGATACCTGGCCGGGGAAAGCGCCGCGCCGGATCTGCGGCCGCGCGAGTTCAAGGGGAGCGTCGCCAGGGATTGGCGCGTGGCGAGCTTCACCTCGCTGTCGTCGAGGCAGCACCACACGGCCGAGCTACCGGACCATGACGAGGTGAGCCCGCTGGCGCTGCCGCCGGTAACGGCGGTCGAACCGGTCGGCATCTTCGCCTTCCCCCGCGGGGCGAAGGCCGGGATATTCCTGCACAAGATCTTCGAGGACCTCGATTTCACCGTCGCCCGGCAGACGCTCCAGCCGCTCGTCAAGGAGCAGCTGGACAAACACGGTTTCGCGGCGGAGTGGAACGACGCCGTTTGCGACATGGTGCTGAACCTGCTGCAGGCGCCGCTTGGGGAGGACCGGTTCACCCTCGGGCAGATAGGGATGGAGCGGCGCTGCACCGAGATGGAGTTCTTCTTCCCCCTTGCCTCGGTTACCTCCGAGCGATTGAAGGGCGCCGTAGCCGGGTTCATGGCGAAAAACGCCGACAAGGAAGCGGCTCCCCTGTTCCCGGTCGATATGGCCGATCTTTTCAGCCGGCTCTCCTTCGCGCCGGTGCGGGGGATGCTGCTCGGCTTCATTGACCTGGTCTTCGAGCATGGCGGGCGCTATTACATCGTGGACTGGAAGTCGAACCACCTGGGGAACAGCGTCGAGGATTACGGGCAGGCGTCGCTGCGGCGCGAGATGGAGCAGAACCTGTATCCGCTGCAGTACCTCCTTTACACGGTCGCCCTCGACAGCTTCCTGAGGCTGCGCATACCCGATTACGACTACGACCGGCACTTCGGCGGCATTTTCTACCTGTTCCTGCGCGGGGTCGACGGCACAGGTAACGGGGTATTCGCCGACCGGCCGCCCAAGGAATTCATCGCGGAGCTTGCCGAGGTGCTGTTGCCGGAGTCGGCGCAGGACGCTGCCGGGACAGAGCCGGAAGCGGATACCTCACCCCGGCCCTCTCCCACCTGCGCGGCAGAAGCTTCGGCGGATAAACCCGGCGGGCGAGGGGGAGTAGGCAAGAAGTCCAAAAAGGCGGAGACAGACCAGCTCAGCCTGGATCTATTTTAGAGTGAGAAACCTCCCTCACCCCGACCCTCTCCCGGGGGGCGAGGGGGAGTTGGAGAAGTACGAGGAAGCGGATATAAAAAAGTAGCCTGTCCCCTTTTCTGGTTTTAGTTTTAGAAGTTGCGATTTCCCTCGCCTCCCGGGAGAGGGGCAGGGGTGAGGGCGCTGCTATCTGCGAGATGCCGATCCGAAGCAAAATATCTACAGCAAGGTAACCCTATGACTCCTGAAGGAGTTCAGCTAAACGACATCGACAGGCAGTTCGCCGCGTTCATCTGCCGGCAGGAAGGGAGCCGCGATCCTCACCTGGAGGTCGCCGCCGCCCTTTTAAGCCGCGGCGTCGTCGCCGGTGACGTCTGCCTCGACCTCGCCTCCGCCCTCGCCGACGGCTCGGCGGCCGGTTGCGGCATCCAGAGCGTCCAGTCGTGGGGGCAGAAGCTCTCCGGCTTCTCCACCGTTGGGGCGCCCGGAGAGTTCAAGCCCCTCATCCTGGACCACGCCGGCAGGCTCTACCTGCACCGCTACTGGCGCTACGAGGATGAACTGGCCGAGGCGATAATGAGCCGCGGGGCAGCCGCCGAGTTCGACAAGGAACTGCTCCGGCAGGGGCTGTCGCGCCTTTTCCCGCCGGTTCCCGGGGAAGGGACCGACTGGCAACGGATCGCGGCCCTGGCGGCAGTCAGCAGGCGTTTCTGCGTCATCTCCGGCGGTCCCGGCACCGGCAAGACCTCGACGGTGGTAAAGGTGCTGGCGCTGCTCTTGGAACAGACTGAGGTTAAGACAGAGGTTAAGGTAGAGGTTGAGGGGAATCAAAATCACGGCGTAAATTCCAGGATAAGGATCGCGCTGGCCGCGCCGACGGGCAAGGCGGCGGCAAGGCTCAAGGAGTCCATCATCGGCGGCGTGCAGTGCAGCGAGGAAGTTCGGGCCCTCATCCCCGAAGAGGTCTTCACCTTGCACCGACTCCTGGGGTACCTGAAGGGCTCCTGCAGTTTCCGGCACAACCGGGAAAACCCGCTCCCCTATGACATCGTCATCGTTGACGAGGCATCGATGGTTTCCCTGCCGCTCATGGCGAAACTGGTCGATGCGCTGAGGCAAGATACCCGGCTGATCCTTTTGGGCGACCGCGACCAGCTTGCCTCCGTCGAGGCCGGGGCCGTGCTCGGCGACATCTGCGACACCGGCGGCATCCACGGGTTCTCTGCCGACTTCGCCGCGCTTGCGACCGAACTATGCGGCGACACCCTCCCGGTGCAGGAAAACCTCTCCTCCCTCGGGGATGCGGTGGTCCTTTTGAAGAAGAGCTACCGTTTCTCCTCCTCGGGAGGGATCGGCAAGGTCGGGGCCCTGGTGAACGCAGGTGATGGCGCAGCCGCCCTGGCGCTCTGCAGGGACGAGGCTGCCCCCGACATCTCCCTCGTCTCCCCGCCCCCTGCAACCGCCCTCGGCGAGGCTCTCGGCACGCGGATTCTTGCCGGTTTCAGCGCCTATCTGAAGGAACAGACACCGGCAGAGGCGTTTGTGCAGTTCGGCCGGTTCCGCATCCTGTGCGCCATGCGCAGCGGTCCGTATGGTGTCGAGGCCTTGAACCAGCTGGTGCAGCAGCGCCTGACGCACGCGGGGCTGATAAAGCCGCAGGGGCGGTGGTACGCCGGCGAGCCGGTGATGATCACCACGAACGACTACAACCTGGGACTCTTCAACGGAGACGTCGGCCTGATCCTTCCCGACGCCGAGTCGGGGGGCGAGCTGCGCGCCTTCTTCCCTTCCGGCGGGGGGGCAATGAGGAAGGTGCTGCCGATCAGGCTTCCCAAGTACGAGAGCGCCTTTGCCATGACCGTGCACAAGAGCCAGGGTTCCGAGTTCGATCGTGTGCTTTTGGTCCTCCCGGATCGAGACGTGCCGCTTCTGACCAGGGAATTGCTCTACACGGGGATAACAAGGGCTAAAAGCTCGGTGGAGATGCTGGCGAGTGACGAGTTGTTCCTTGTTGCAGTAAAGCGGCAGATTGTAAGAAAATCGGGTCTTCGGGAACAACTTTGGGGGCACACCTCCTGACCCTTTTTACGGAGTTCTACCAACTCTCCCTCGCCCTCCGGGAGAGGGTTGGGGTGAGGGCGCTGATCGCGGCAGGAGTGCCGCTCCTACAGCCAGAACGTCCGTCACCAGATTTTTAGCTCTCTGCAAGCCTCCGCCTTCGATACGAGGCTCGGGTGAGGGGCGCAGTTCTCGCCGGTGGCACCACCCTCACCCGGCCTTCAGCCACCCTCTCCCGGAGGGCGAGGGGTATGGATCAACCGTTGCTCGCGCAGAGAAGTATCGAGGTGCGGACTGGCATACTAAGATTAGATTCAAAGGAGCATGAACAATGAAAATAAAGGACATTGACCTCGCGTTTCACGACTTCGGAACCGGCCCCGCCGTCCTCCTCATCCACGGTTTCCCTCTCAACCGCCAGATGTGGCAGCCGCAACTGCTGCCGCTGGCCGAGACGGGCTACCGCGTCATCGCGCCGGACCTGCGCGGCTTCGGCGACAGCGAAGCCCCCGATTCCGGCTACAGCATGGATGGATTCGCTGACGACATCGTGGCACTCCTCGACGCGCTGAAGATCGAGCGGGCGGTGGTGGGAGGGATGTCGATGGGGGGCTACATCCTCATGAACCTGCTGGAGCGCTACCCGGACCGGGTCCGCGCCGCCTGCTTCATCGCCACAAAGAGCGCCGCGGACGACGAGACCGGACGCGAGCGCAGAAGCGCCGTGGCAGCGGAGGCCGAGAGGCTGGGGGCAAACCCGATCATCAAGATATTCGCCGAACTGCTTTTCGCCCACGAAACGATGCAGACAAAACCGGAACTGATCGCCAAGGTGACCTCCTGGATGCGCGACACCAACCCCAAGGGGCTGGCCGGCGGCCTGCTCGCCATGAGGGACAGGAAGGATTACACGCCGCTCCTTGGGAACTTCAAGCAACCCTCCCTGGTCATCGCCGGCGCCGAAGACCGGGCGGCATCCCCCGACTCCGCCGCAACGCTGATCAAAGGGCTGACCGGGTGCAAAAGCAGGATCATCGAGAAAGCCGGCCACATGGTCAACATGGAGCAATCACAGGCGTTCAACGACACGCTCCTCGGCTTCCTGAACGCCCTGCCGGACGAGATATGACTGCCGATCCGTTCCTGATAATCATCCTGCTCCTTGTAGCCGCCACCTTGGCGGTCGCGCTCGTGTGCTACCGGAACCTCAAGCGCATTTCCTCGACGGAGGCACGCTTTGACCAGCTGGAAAAGGGGCTGGAGCGGCTGGAGCGGACCTTCCAGGCCGAACTCGGGAGAAGTCGAGAGGAGTTGGCGGGGGGCCTGAGGCAGTTCGGGGACGGCGTGCAAAAACGGATGGTCGACATCGCCTCGCTGCAGAAAGGGCAACTGGAGGGGTTCACCCAGCAACTGGGAAACCTGACGGCCAGCAACGAGCAGAGGATGGACAAGCTGCGGGAGACGGTCGAGCTGCGGCTCAAATGGCTCCAGGAGGACAACGCCAAGAAGCTGGAGCAGATGCGCGCGACGGTCGACGAGAAGCTGCACCAGACACTCGAGCGGCGGCTGGGCGAATCATTCAAGCAGGTCAGCGGTCAACTGGAGCAGGTGCACAAGGGGCTGGGCGAGATGCAGTCTCTGGCTGCCGGGGTCGGCGATCTGAAGAAGGTCCTTTCCAACATCAAGACGCGAGGGACGCTGGGCGAGGTGCAACTGCACAACCTGCTGGAGCAGATCCTGACGCCGGACCAGTACGGCGCCAACGTCGCCACCAAGCCGGGAAGCGATGCGCGGGTCGAGTTCGCCATCAGGCTGCCGGGGAGGGAGGACAAGCCGCTCTGGCTCCCCATCGACGCCAAGTTCCCGCAGGAGGACTACCTGCGCCTGGTGGATGCCCAGGAGCAGGGGAACCAGGCGGCGGTCCTGGAGGCGACCAGGCAGTTCGACAAGACGGTGGTCGGCATGGCCAAGCTCATCTGCGACAAGTACCTCGCCCCCCCCGAGACCACCGACTTCGGCGTGATGTTCCTCGCCAACGAGGCGAGCTACGCGCAGGTGCTGAGCCGCCCCGGGCTGTTCGACGCCATACTGCGCGACCACAAGGTCATCGTTGCCGGGCCGACCACCATCGCCGCCCTTCTCTCTTCACTCAGCCTGGGCTTCAGGACCCTGACCATCGAGAAGCGCAGCAGCGACGTCTGGCGCCTGCTTGGCGCCATCAAGACCGAGTTCATGACCTTCGGTACCCTGCTGGATAAAACCAGGAAGAAGCTGGACGAGGCGTCGTCCAGCATCGACACGGCGGCGACGCGGACCAGGCGCATCCAGAGGAAGATGCAGGGGATCGAGCAACTGCCGGAGCACGAGGCGAAAGAACTGCTGGGTGGGGAGTTGGGCCTACCTGCGGAGCAGGAAGTGACCGAAGTGCACTGGCTGGACGAGGTGTGATTGCCAGGAAACCGCCGTGGTAAACCTCCCTCCCCTTCAAGGGGAGGGGCGGGGTGGGGATGGGTGAAAGTCCGGTGCCGAAGCAACCCATCCCCCTCCTGTCCTCCCCCTTGAAGGGGGAGGGACGTATAGCGGAAGATGTCGCGAATCCGCAAAAATATTAGACGGCTGCAGTTGGCGGGCGGACGGTGGATTTTGCGGAATGGAACGGGGCGGGCTTGTGGGGTGAACCTGGAGGGGTCGCTTGAGCCGCTATTTCTGCAGGATCTCGCGGTAAAGCGCCAGGTATGCAGCGGCTTCTTTTTCCGGTGTATAGCATTCCCGCACCAGCGCCCTCCCCTTCTTCCCCAGCTTCTCGCGCAGGTGGGGGTCGGTCAGCAGATGCTCGGCTTTGGTGCGGAACTCCGCGGCGTCGCGATACAAGAGGCCGGTCACGTTCTCCTTCACGATGGACCGGTTCCCTTCTATGTCGGTCACCAGCAGGGGTTTGCCATGGGCCAGGGCTTCAAGCACGGAGTTCGCCATCCCTCCTTCGACCTGCGAGCTGTTCAGGACCACGTCGGCGGCACGGTAGAGTTCCCCCATGGTCTCGTGGCAGATCGATCCCAGGTAGCGGGCAAAAGGATACTGCTCCAGGGCGTCCATAACCCGGGCCGCATATTCCGCGTCGAGTATCGGCCCCGCCAGGAGCAGGCGCACCTCGGGGTGAACGGCATGCAGCCCGGCCAAGGGTTTCAGCGGGAACAGGACGTCCTTCACCGGACGCAGACCCGAGGGGAGCAGAAAGGTGAAGGTACCTTCTTCGGTCGAGGCGGCGGCGCCGGTCTCGGAAGGAAGTTCGACGCCTTGCGGGATCACCGCGGTCCGCTCCACGAGGCTCGGCAGGTGGTCGGCAAGACGCCGCTTGACACAGGAGTGGAAGGCAACCAGGCGCGCCGCTCCCCGGAGGGCCCCGTGCATCTCCATGCCGCGCTGGTCGCACAGCGCCTGGTAAATGTCGGTACCGGTCAGGGTGATCAGGTATGGCAAACCCAGGGACAGCGAAATGGCGTGCGCCATCCTGCCGCCGTGATAGGCGTGGAACGCGTGCAGGATGTTCGGGGCGAAATCCTTTATCTCCGCCAGCAAACGTTCGCCCGCCAGACGGTCCACCGGGAAGATTCGCAGTTCGCAGCCAAGCAGCCGCAGCTGCCGCTCGATTCGCCTCACTGTGACGGCATTGCCGGTTTCTTCCGAGTAGTAGTTGGGAGCGATGATGCCGACGCGCATGTAAGAATCCTCTGCTATATTTTTTGTTTCTGCCAAAGCAATAATTAATAAAATACCTATGGGGCGGTCGCGGCAGGTTCTGATAATAGCGTCAAAACCCGCTCTAGGCAAGGGGATAAACCCCTTGCTTCACTCACTGTATTCATGCTACTTTACCCGCATTCCGAGGTGCGATTCCATGAAAATTACCATCCTCGGCTCTGGCACCTCGACCGGGGTTCCCATGGTCGGCTGTCACTGCCAGGTCTGCGGCTCCACTGACCCGCGCGACAAAAGAACACGTGCCTCGATCCTGGTCGAGTCGGAAGGACAGTGCATCCTGGTCGACACCTCGACCGACCTCAGGGAACAGGCATTGCGGGAAGGCATCCCTCGGATCGATGCCGTCCTGCTGACCCACACCCACGCCGACCATATTCACGGCATCGACGACCTGCGCGGTTTCCATTTCATCCACCGCCGGATCATCCCCTGCTACGGCAGCCCGGAGACGATGGAAAAGGTCAGCACCACCTTCGCCTACATCTTCGACGGGCTTCGCTCGGAAGGATACTCGCCGCTTCTGGAATCGTTCCCGGTCGAGGCGCCCTTCGAGCTTTTCGGCTGCAGTATCGTCCCTGTACCGTTGATGCACGGCTCCTTCCCGGCCACCGGCTACCGGTTCGAAAACGCCGCCTACCTCACAGACTGCAGCGACATCCCCGATTCTTCTCTGGCACTGCTCCAGGGGCTCGACCTGCTGATAATCGACGGGCTGCGCTTCTCGCCGCATCCGAACCACTTCAACATCGAGGGGGCGCTGCAGGTGGTAGAGACGCTGCGCCCGCGCCGGACGCTCCTGACGCACCTGACCCACGAGGTGCGGCACAGCGACGGGGAGAGGCTTCCCCCAGGCGTCGAATTCGCCTACGACGGCATGAGCGTCGAGCTTTGAAAAAATGAACAGCTGTCATGTAATAGCATTGCCACTTCCGAAGACACGAAGAAACGGACGGAGCTGATGTTCAGAGACATTCGACTGCACGGCTATGCAAACGGCCAGATCGAGTTCTACGCCATAACGGCGGGGACCGAGGCGTACAAGCGTTACTTCTTCAATACGGATCACACCGACTCCGAGGAGATCCGCTTCTTCTCCCCCGGCAACGAATTCATCATCGGCAACAACGGCATCAGCCACCGCGGCAACGGCGGCTCGTTCTGCGAGTACATGTTCGGCGTCGACCAGCCCATCGCCGACCTCGCCAAGGAAGAGGTCTCCAACCGGCTCATCGTCTACGGCACCCACTACGACCACCGGTCCGGATCGCTCAGGTTCAGCGACCGCACCGAGGGGTATCACAGCTACGACAAGATCTTCTTCGACGGCAACGCCATCTTCAACTATTTCTTCGCCCTGACCGGCTCCGACTACGCGGGAGCGATGCATGAGCAGCAGGAGCGGATCGTCAAGGTGCTGGGGAAGGCGCTGAAGCGCTCCGACGCGGTCGGCGAAGAGCAGGACAACCTGATCATCAACGAGATCCTCACCATCGTCGACGACCCGGGCGCCCACCTCTTCCTCTTCAAGCTGATCAACATCCGGCACAGGGAATACAGCGAGGCCTTCAAGGCGCTGTACTTCAACAACAAGAAGATCACCGACGCCGACTTCCAGACCCTCGCCATCCTTGCCGAGCGCTACGGCATCGACCGCTACCAGCAGGAGCGGATCCGGATCGACGTCATGTACAAGCATCCGGACAACCGGCGCATCGTCGACGAGTACAAGAACATCCTGATCGCCTGCAACCGCAAGGGGGAGATCAACAAGCTGGAGAACGCCCGGCTGACCCGCCTGAAGACCCTCTCGGTGCGCAACAAGATCCCGGGCGCGCTCTTCTACACGCTGGACGAGATGCTCAAGAAGGACAAGAAGCTGGTCGACCTGGAGGAGAGCAACTACATCTCCGAGACCAGGCAGATCCTGGAGGGGATGTTCCTCTCCGAGCGCGATATCGAGAGCACCATCGACGCCGAGGACATGCTGAAGCTTCTCTACGCCAAGAAGCAGGCCGCCGAGAACCGCGACCACGCCTTCGAGGAGATGCTGCTCGATGCCAGCAAGGCGTGCGACGAGAAGATCCGCGACGGCGCCGACATCTCGATCCTCGAGGGCTACTCCTACATCATCACCTACTTCGACCGCTACGACGCGACCTCCTCCGCCATCAACCAGCTCGCCTTCATGGAGAACGTGAAGATATCGGAGGAGATGATCCGCAGCCTCCTGGGGAACAAGAGCGCCTTCGACATGCTCGCCCCCGACCTGTTCACCAAGCTCTTCCTGTCCGGCATCTTCGAGGACAAGTACCTCGGCATCTACGGCAGGAAGAAGGTGATCCACCTGGCCGCCGGCCTGAAGCTGATCGAGGAAAACCGTCTGGCCACCACCGCCCTGCTGGAGCAACTGGTGCAGATCGATTCCGACGAGAGGATGTACCTCACCCTGGTCGAGCACGTGAAGGACAGGATCCGCAACTTCTACTCCAAGTACGCCACCAAGGCCGACCAGGATGCGCTGAAGAAGGAACTGACCGAGGAGCTGCTGCACAAGAAGGTCATCGACGGCGAGATCCCCCCGCACCTGTTCCAGGAAGCGATCCTCACCATCAAGAAAGAGGCCGTCTACATCCACAACCTTCTCCCCCAGATCATCGCCGAGAACAACTGTCTGCTGCGCGAGGACTTCCTGGAGAACTCCGGGCTCGACCGATTCTACGTCGAGGAGTTGGAGCGCGAGTTCTTCGAGCTGAACGGCCTCAACCTCGAAGACCTCTACCAGATCCGCAAAGGGTTCAATTAACTGCAGGGTAAACTGCAGGGGCTAGGGACTGGGGGCTAGGGGTTGGGCCATCGCTCCCCTCGCCCTCCGGGAGAGGGGCGGGGGTGAGGGCGCCGCCATCTGCGCCAACCTTTCCTTTCCACAAACCTCCGCGCTTGCCGACACCTCCCTCCCCCTTTCTCAATGCCTCCTCCTCTCCGCTTGACACCCCACCCGAATTCCTCTAATGTGCAACCAGTGTGTAAAATTTGTACTCAGAGGAATACATGCCTGTTATCGACGAGCAACTGACAAGGCTGGGCGACCGGATCGCCTCCTTTGGCAAAGAGAACCTGGACGAGATGCTGCACCTGGTGGGGGAAGGGGCGAGAGTCGTTTCCTCGCAGGAGCGGGTCCGCGTCTACCTTGAAGACCTGACCAAGGGCGCCCTCTCCTGCGCCTTTTCCTGCGGCGACTTCGCCACCGAAATCCGCGAGCAAACCTTCCCCATCATCTCCGCGGAGGCGGGGGTATCCCGCACCTTTGTGACCCAGCAGGTTGCGCAGTTCCAGAACCCGGCCGACAACGGGCTGCCGCTCGACCAGGAGTTTTCCCGGCGCTTCCAGATCTACGGCACCACCCTGATGCCGATCACCAGCCAGGGCAAGTCCATCGGCGTCGCCTGCGTGGACGGGGAACCCCTTTCGCAGGACCGGATAGACCGACTGGCGCCTTTTCTCGCGCGGGCAGGCGAGCGGGTCGACATGGCGCGCAAATACCACCAGCAGCTTCTCCTGGCCCGCCGGGTCGAAATGTACAAGAGAAGGGAGGCGGCAGGCTTCATGGTCCGCTCCGCCGTCAACCTGATCGACGGCCTCACCCTCGCCTCGGTGCTGGTCCCGACGCGGGGCCGCATGGAGGTGCTGGCAAGCCACGCGCAGGATCCCGAACTGAAGCTTCGCTACGACGGCGTCGGCGGCATCGACCTGAAACACGGGACGTCGCTGGTCTCCCGCTACGTCAACGAGGCGGGGATCGTCACCGACGACCGGCTTTTGAAGCCGCTCTTCATCGCCGACCTGTGCGACCAATCCATCCAGCGCCGGGCGCTCACCGAGGAGATGGGGCTGCGCACCCTCTACATGGTGCCGCGCCTGGAGCCCGATACGCGCCGGGTCATCTGCCTCATGAACTACTTCACCCGCGAACTCACCAGCTTCACCGAGTTCGAGATGGGCCTTCTGCAGACCCACGCCGAGATGGTGGAGCGGGTCATCAACGAGGTCGGCGGCGAGCACCTGGAGATCAAGGTCCTCTCCGAGATCTCCGACCTGCTCCAGGAGCGTAACGAGGGGCTGCATCCCTTTCTCACCAAGGTCCTCTCCAAGGCAACCGAACTCATCGGCGCCGACACCGGCTCCATCGCGATAATCGAAGAGCGCGAGGGCGAGAAGTGGCTGGTGGTCGAGAACGAGGAAGGGACCATCGTCGGCGCGAAGAACAAGGAGTGGCTCAAGAAGAAGATCCCCCCCTTCAAGATCGGCGGCTCGGAACTCCCGCCGGAACAGCGGAGCCTCACCGGGCTGGTCGCCTGGACCAAGGAGCCTAAGATCATCGGCCAGGTCGCCGACGTCAGCCAGCACGAAGGCTTCCACCGCCCCATGAACGAACTGATCAAGAGCGAGATGGCGGTGCCGGTGATCAGCGACGACGTGGTCATCGCCGTCATCTGTCTCAACTCGCTGCAGGACCGTTACTTCACCGAAGAGCACAAGCGCATCCTGCAGATTATCGACCGCCTGACCTCGCGCCACATCTCGGATATCCAGCGTATCGACCGGCTGCAGTACGAGGTGAACAAGCTCCAGAGCGACATAGCCTACAAGGACCCGAAAGTCTCCTCCTATCGCCTCGGCAACATCATCGGCAACAGCCGCAAGGCCCAGGAGATCGTCGCCTTCATCAACACCGTCGCCCAGCCCCTCTCCAACAGGATCGCCCTCTGGAGCCGAAACGTGCTGCAGGAGGCCACCATCGGACTCCCCTCCATCCTGGTCCTCGGGCCGACCGGCGCGGGTAAGGAATTCTTCTTCAACAACCTGTACAACAAGCTGAACGAGTTGTACCGGCAGCAGGTGAACCCCAACGGCGAGCTCCCGGTCAAGAAGACCAACATAGCCGCCTACAGCGGAGACCTCACCTACTCCGAACTCTTCGGCCACATCAAGGGCGCCTTCACCGGCGCCTACAGCGACAGGAAAGGGATCATCGAGGAAGCGGCCGGAGGGATCGTATTCCTCGACGAGATCGGCGACGCCGACCCGAAAACCCAGGTACAGTTGCTCCGCTTCCTGGACAACGGCGGTTTCGTCCGGCTGGGTGAGAACCGCGAGCGCATCAGCCGCGTGCTGCTGGTCGCCGCGACCAACAAGGACCTCAGGAAGGAGATCAGCCTGGGGAACTTCCGCGAGGACCTCTATCACCGCCTCACCGAGTTGTCCGTCATGGTCCCTTCGCTGAACGAGCGGCGCGAGGACATCCCCGACCTCTCCACCCACTTCCTCGGCAAGCTCTACCGCACCTACCGGAGCCGCGAGGAGGAGGCGCGCGACGACGCGCCGAGCCTTTCCAAGGACGCGAAAGACGCCCTGGTAGGCCACAACTACAAAGGGAACATCCGCGAGTTGCGAAGCATACTGCTGCGCGCCCTTTTCTTCAGAAGCGGCAAGATGGTAACCGGAGAGGACATCAAGAGAGCAATCAGGGACGGCATGCGGGATCAGCAGGTGACCCCGGCGTCGGAGAGATTGTCCGAAGAAGTCGCCAGCGGGATCATCGCCGAGGTCGAGGCGGGAAAGGATTTCTGGGAGGCGGTGTACGAGCCGTACTCGCAGAGCCGGATCTCGCGGGACGTGGTGCGACTGGTAGTGGAGAAGAGTCGTGCGGCGGCCGGTAAAAGCATGCCCGAGATAGCCAAGCACCTGAAAGCCGTCACCGGCGATCCCCAGAAAGACGAAGAAGAGCGCAAACGCTTCTTCCGATTCAAGAACTTCCTTTACAAGACGGTGAAGATTTGAACGCTTAAGCAGCATTATTAAATATTGCGCAACAGCATGAAACTAGTGGTATTTCTTCCTTGACTTCGTACCTAAAAGCCGCTAATCTTTTAGACAGATTAGGCGGCTTTTTTAATATACATCGTACCTAAATCGTACCTAAACCGGTATCTGGGAGTTTTAGGTACGAATTCCCAAGGGGGGAGACCATGCCAAGGCTCAAGTTCAGCAAATCCGAAATCGACAGAATACCTTTCTCCACAACCGGCCAGGTTGATTACTGGGACACTCAAACCAAAGGACTGGGGCTGAGGGTCGGAGCCAATACAAAAACCTTCATGGTCAAGACCGATGTAAAGGATGCAACCAAGACGAACGGATACCGGACGGTCAAGAAGACCCTGGGGAGATACGGCGAGCTTACCCTTGACCAGGCACGCAAGGAGCTGGCAGGCTACGACGATAAGGACAAGGGTTTTGTCCCTGGCAAGCGATTGGAGATCAAGCGAGGCATTGTCACTACCAATGGTTCAGACGTGACGCTTGACGATATGCTTGGGGCTTACTTCACTGAAAAACGGACAAGCGACGGCAAGACCTACAAGGCGAGCACCGTCAAGGGATACACCAGAATCATCAATCACCACTTTCAAACCTGGCTACCGCTCACCCTGGCCGACACTGCCAAGTTAACACCGGAGATTGTCATTGACCGCTTCCGACAGGTAGAAACGAACCACGGCCCTTATGGGGCGAGAAACGCCTTTGTCATGCTGACGGCAATCATCAACTATGCCCTGGTGAAATATCCTGGTGTAATCACGACGAACCCGCTGAACGTCCTTCGACTGGGGAAGCACATGAAGAAGATCCAGGCGCGGGGTGACCGGCTTGATGGTAACGACTTCCGAACCTTCCGCGAAGGCATCAAGAAGTTCAACGAGACCATCCAAGACGCGTACCTTGTCTGCCTCTTCCACGGCATGAGAAGCGAAGAGGCTTCTGGGTTGCGCTGGGAACAAGTCAATCTGGAGAAGCAGACAATAACCATCCCCGACACGAAGAACCGCCAAACGCTCCACGTCCCATTATGCAGGCAGTCTTTGACCATCCTGACCCGTAGGCTTGACCAGAACCCCGAAGGCTGTGAATGGGTTTTCCCTTCGATCCCGACGCTGTTACGCCACAGCACGAACAAGACCGGGCACGTCCGACTCATGGCAGCGGCCTTGAAGCTGAACACCAAGCTCGACATTACGGTTCACGGCCTGCGCCGAACCTTCATCACCACGGCGCGGCGGTTGAAGATCTTTGAGGACGCCGACCGGCTCACCAACCACGTTGACAGCTCCATTTCAGGCAGGCATTACGACGGCACCGGCGTGGACGACCTTCGTCAACCGCTCCAGGCCATCGCCAACGAGATTGAGCGCCTCATGATGCATGGAGTGGGGGCCAAAGTGCTTCATCTGCCTACGGCGCAGGGTGAATGAGGGAGAGACCCATGAGACCAGATGAGACACGTTCACTCCTGCGAAGGGCTGAGCGTAATATCCGTGAGGGCCTTTTCAATCACATTCCTGCGAAGCGGCTCGACGAGATAGTGGCCGGGGCAGACACGGACCGGCAGGGTTTCTACGTGCAGGACGGTGGCCCCCTCACCTTTTCAGAGCGCCAGGGCATTCTTGCAATCATCACGATCCGGTCGGCACTTTCCTGCCTCCCTCCCCCCCGCGCCATTGTCCTGCCCGAGGATTCTGAGCGGGCCACCCTTGCGTCCGAGGCTTTCATGGCAGGTATGCTCTATGGCTTTTCCTTTCCCGAGCAATTGCGAGAGAAGGAGGAGCCGTTGGTGAAGCACGGCCTCAAGTTCGACAAGACAGGTTCGACACGCGAACATCAAGCCGACGCTCTTGAAAAGGTGCTCCATCGAATCGCTGTCAAGTTTCAAAAGAAAGAGCGGCGATTCCCATCAATCGCAGAGGTTTTGGCGGCGTTGGAGGAGATGGCCGCCCCCGGAGGGTCAATTGAGGAGGTGGACGGCGGCGGGGTGACTTGGGTGGACGCAAAAGGAGACCTCCGAGACACCAGCATTAAAACCATCAAAGGCAGACTCACGAAATTACGCCGTGAAATTAAGTTGATAGATTAGCAACAGTCCCACCTATCGATTACCCAAGACTCCCCTATGCAATCTTTTGAGCGTGTTTAAATACAACGCGCAAAGGAGATTGCCATGTCACAAAGTAACTTCACACCTACAGCATCAACCGCACTCCTCAACGAACAAGAAACTGCAACCCGCATTGGAATGAGCGTCCATTGGCTCCGACGCGCACGCTGGGCAGGGGGCGGCATCCCTTTTGTCAAGATGGGCAGCGGCCCCAAGGCAGCGGTTCGTTACCGGCCCGAAGACGCCGACGCCTACGTTTCTGCCAGGGTGCGCCGGTCTACCAGCGATCCCGGCAAAGAAGCGGCGTAGACGACGAAACCCCCGACCAGGGGCAAACTGGCGGGGGCAAGGGAGAAGCGAAACGATGAATACAACCTACAACAAGACGGTCCAGAAGCCAAGCAGAAAGGTCACGCCATCCGGGAACGGAGGGCGGAGATGAGCAGCAACATCGACAACACCATACAGGGCGGTTTCCTGTTCACCCCCCGCAACGGGTACGAATTCCTGAAAGGTAAGCCGCCCTTGCACCGTGCGTTATGGTCCTGGATGATGGGGGAAGCCAATTGGAAAGACCGGGACGTACTCAAGCGCGGGCAACTCATTACCAGCGGTCCGGCTATGCAGGAAGCTATGAGCCACTATGTCGGATTCCGCAAAAAAACCCCCACGGCTGACGAAATACGAAGCGCGTATGAAGCCCTTGTGAAGGCCGGAGCGATTACCGTCAGGAAGGCCGTACGAGGGATGGTGATAACTATCGTAGATTACGATCTTTATCAGACCGGGGCGAACTATGAAGCCCGCCGGGACGCCCCTAAAGAAGACGCTACGAAGCCCGAGGCAACCCCGTATGTAACAGAAGAGGTAGAAGAGAGGGAAGAAAAAGACTATTCCGCTCCAACTCGTTCTTTTGAGTATTTTTGGAACAGATACCCCCTTAAGGAGGACGAGGGCGCAGCTAGAGAAGTATGGGAATCGTTGTCACCTGATAGGCATACCTCCAACTCCATTATCTACGAGCTTCAATACCATCTTGAGGTAGTCTGGATTTGGTATCCCGGAGGTACACCGCCCCCCCCTACTGCAACCGATTGGTTGAAAGCTCGTCCATGGGAATATACCGATGAAGAGTTGGCCGAGATATTTCGGTTGGCAGTAGGTGATGATTTCGGATTCGCAAAGTTCACCATGAAACGTTTAGAACGGGACACAAGCGACGACCTACATAGCAGTGTTAGCGCGAAGCAGGACGCCTGTTAACGGCCTGTCGCAGGGCAGCGCATACCAAGACAAGGGGGGCACAAGTGGAGCCCATTGAAATCATGCAGAGCGGCGGGGAGAAATTTGTGATTGAGCAGCACCCGTACAAGGGTCAAGTGATCATTTCATGTCGCCTTTGGTACCTCAACCATGCCGAGGGGAAATGGCTCCCGACGCAAAAAGGGCTATCCCTGTCGCGCAAAAAGTGGCGGCAGATTTTGCCGGGGATTTCTCGGTTGCTGCATCCTCCACGCGACGAAGCCGCAACGACGAAAGATGAAGCGCCCGTGTTAACACGGAGCAAACAAGAGGGCGAGAGCCCGAAGGAGTAACGATGTCAGGCATTCTAGGCACAGGGCAGGGCCAGTTCCAAAGCGCGATTCAGGGTCTCGGCAAGACCAACGACCTCGAAACGCAGAGACAGTCCTTCAACAAGCAATCCGAGCAGGCTTACAAGCAGGGCAAGGCCACAACGGCACTCAGCGGTGCAGCTACGGGCGCGATGATCGGGGGCGAGGTGGGTGGCCCTTACGGTGCCGTGGTCGGCGCAGTGGTCGGCGGAATCGCGGGTTATCTTTTCTAAGGGGGGGGCAGATAGTGGCAACGTTTGAGGTGTCAACGAACGGCGGGGAGAATGCCGGGTTAATCAGGACAGCATCGGCACACACCTATGCGCTTCGGTCGCATTTCCCTTTTGAGGGGAAAATCTTTCTCGGAAGGTGTCTGGCTGAGTACGCTGAGTTCTTCCCCGAGGGTTTGCTGACAAGTCACACGCACAACCTGACAGCTTCGGCTTAGTAGCAGATTGATCTCAAGTCCGGTTCTGACCGGCGCAACAGGGCAGCGACCCAAAGGAGAGGAAGTAGTGGGCAAAGGACCGGAAAAAGCACCTATAACGGAGCAGCAGCGTGCGCTCGCTGGAATTGCGGCGGAGCAGTACAACAACTACATGACCACGTATCGCCCGTTCGAGGAGAAGTATGTCACTGACGTGATGGGCGACACTTCTTCGCGCAAGGCAAAGGTGACAGGCCGGGCGAGTGCGGATGTCGCGCAGGCAGCGGGAACCGCAATCAAGCCTGGCGTCGATCCCGCATCCGGTGCGGCTTTTGGGTCCGTAGCCAACACCGCCTTGGGGACTGCGAAAAGCAAGGCTATCGTCCGAGGCAAGCAGGCTGTCGATAACCAGCAGATCAATGCGATGCAGGGCGTTGTCAACATGGGTCAGGGCAAGGCCGCGACCACTCAGGCGGGCATGTCGGCCCTGGCGAGTAGCGCGGCAAACACGGCGATCAACGACTTACAGTCGGAGGTCAACGGCGACGCCTTCACCAGGAACGCTATCGGCTATGCTATCGGCGGCGTGGCTCACTATGCAAAAAAGGGATATGGACGAAAGCCAGCCGGAGACCTCAGCGATTTCGGCACGTACACTGAAGGGCAGGCGGCAGCGATCAACGGGGCCTCACCTGGGGCGGGCGGCTACAGCTACGATAAGAATAGCGGCAACTTCAACTGGAACGATTGAATCAGGCGGTAAAGTATGACCAATGGGGGCACGGCAGCAACAGTGCCCGTGTTAACACCACGGAACAAACAAAAGGGCAGCGACCCAAAGGAGAATAATAATGACAGGATACGGATTAGATTATGGCAACCCCGTAGGTGCGGCCATTGGGGCATACACGGCGCTCCGGGACTCGGACCTTCGCCAAAAAGAGTTCGAGCATAAACAGGCCATTGACACGCAGCTCGCGCAGCAACGCCAGGAGCAGCACGACCAGGCGACGCAGAAGTTCAATGACGAGCGGCAGGCAAACGAGGCAGCAGGGCTGGAGGTGGAGATAGCGGGACACCTCAACGACCCCGAAAAGCCGGGTGAACTCCCGCCGCAGCTCATCGACCGCCTCGTCTCCACGGCCCCCTGGGCCAAGCAGTTCCTGAACAAGAAGTACGCGGATCAACGCAAGGGCCAGATTGACACCATGATGACAGCCTACGGCGATCTTGTCTCTTCGATGCAGGAGACGGCGCAGACTCCCAGGCAGGCCATTAACGCCGAAGCATACGACCCTGCCCTGAACGCCAGCGGCAACGTCGGTGCGGGTCCGGGTGCGATCCCCCTTGGTGCGACGGGCCGCAACGTCCGCTTCCGGCCAGCTACACCCCTTGTCCCTGCCGAGCAACAGCTATCCAGTCAGGCTGTAGCGAAGAACCAGCTTCTCTCCTCAATGACGGACCTGTTCAAGGACCGGCTGATGGTCGGGAAGCTCGACGACGGCAACGCTCCCAAAGATGCGCAGATCATCGACTTTCATCCCTCCCCGGACGGCAAGGCGGTCGCGCTCGAAGTCCAATTCACCAGGCAGGACGGCAGCACCTACGAAGCCCCCATCACCCAAAACAGGAGCGCCGACCCGGACGACCCGGTCAAGTTCCTGCCGGTGAAGGACATCGTGCAGCGTATGGCGATTGAGCGGGCGCTAATCACCGGGCTAAGGGCTCAGAGGGCCAAGTACGGGGATAAGGAAGTCCTGGCACGCATGAATGCGCTTGCGGACCGTGCTCACACCGAAGGCCGAGAGGACAAGAAGGCAATCAGCGACATCACCGAGAAGCAGAAGGATCGGGAGGCTCGGGATAAGCAGAACAGGGACGACAACGCCACCAGCAAGGCCAACGCCAAGCTCTCATCGGATACGGCGATCAAGGTCGCGGGTATGCCAGCTCGAACCAGCGTAGACGGAGCCAACCACCTCCCCGCCGAGGCGAAGCTTGTCGAGTGGATGGTTGCCAATGGCATTGCACCCGACAAGAAGACTGCCTATGGCTTGGCGAGGCAAAGCAAGGACAACCCGAAGGAGATGGTTCTGAAGCTTGCCCACGACGCGATCAAGTCGCGGGACGCCTCACCGTATGTTCGCCCCGGAGATCCCGGCTACAAGACGGACGAGGAAATTATAACCTCATCGCAGGCACTCGTTTCCAAGCTAGGGACGCTGAATGCCCCGGCTGCGATAACACCCTCCCCCGCCAAGCCCGCGCCGGGCGTTATCAAGGGGACCAAGACGATCAACAACAAGCCGTACTTCCAGGACTCCAAGGGCCAGTGGTTCGAGGCCGACATATAGCCAGGGCAGACTAGGGGGCCGGGGGAAAGAGCCCGGCCCTGGGCTCTTTTAAAAAATAGCAGAACACGACAAACGGCCTGAATGGGGGCTTTACCAGGGGAGGCGGTCTCCAAGGGAGGGGGGGCACCCCCCCCCCTCATTCTCTTTTTCACGTTAGGTAATCCCAAACGGCTCTTACTGCGAGAGCAATAAGGAAGTTGGGCAAAAAAAGTAGGCAATAGAGCACGCCGTTTAATTCAAGACTAATAAGAGAAAGACTTAAAAACTCAGTTCCGCATATTGGATTATCTCCAACAAGCTTTCTGCTTCCAGTCTTATCAAATTGAATAAGCGCTGATGATACTACAATCGCGGTTAAGCCTATCGTCACAATACGTGGTCTTTTCCCCAAGGCTTCACCTTCCAGAATACATTTGTAGAAGTCAATGACGAGAAGGGTTAGCGCCGGAGACAACAGGAGAAACTGACTCTTGATTTGGACGACCTCAAACCCGTCTCTCCACCATTCAATCAAGCGGTTGAGCATTACCCCCTCCAATAGGAAAGCCCAACCAGAGGCCGCACATCCACCTTTATGGTCCCTGCTTTCCGGGTCATCGCGATATCCGAAACGCCCCACAGGTATCAGCAAGTAGGATTAAAATCAAGAAATTATACAAAACAATCAAGACGATCCTTTTAGTTTTGAAAATCATTTTCGTTTATGACGAGGCTGGGTTTCTACCCTCTTCTTTCCAAGCTAATCCCCTCACGGCATTTTCCCTTTTAGAATGTCCCTTATTTACCCTTTGCCGCTAGAGCCGCGCCAGTTCTACGTTTACAAACCTGCCAAATCCTGATAGACAATGCTACCATGAAGCCCCGTTCATTTGGTTTTGCAATAGCGTATATTTCTGGCAATCACTGGAGGTATCAATGAATCCGAGCGAGGCCATGTTAACACTGTGTCAGAGGTTTCTCGACCAGCACCCGGTGGACATTGAGGCAGAGGAAGAGGAAGACCAAGGGGAGGAACTTGACTTAGGGCTAAGCCCCGAGCAGGAAGAAATGATTAGGAAACTCGATGCAGAATACCATGTGCTTGAGCAGAAAAGGCTGGAGGAGATGAAGATAGCGCTTCAGGTTGAAAGGAACTCCCTGCTGAACCAGATAGCGGAGCGGATCAACAACCAGCCGGGGTGGGACGCACCGTTTCCGAAGACTGCAAAGGAGCTTTACCGCAGGATAGACGGGCTCCTAGATTCGGCAGGGAAGTATGAGAGGGCGGCGGAGATCCTGTCGCAGATGGACGAGTTCGACCTGACGGGGGAGTCGCTGGAGAGTCTGGCGGCGAGCCTGGAGGATTAGGGGTTCGTCGCCAAGGACGTGGCGGAGGTGCTGGGGTACGCAAGGGCTAGAGATGCCATTGCACAGCACTGCAAACACCCGGAAGTATTGAAGAGCGGTGAATCGCCGCTCTTGACTTCAAGCCCCTACGGCATCACGATCATCCCCGAGCGCGACGTGTACCGGCTCGTCATGCGCTCCAAACTCCCCGCCGCCGAGCGCGTTCGAGGATCAAAGCTTGTCAGTAGCTTGTCAGTAGCTTGCAAGTCTTTTGGTTCGAATCCGTTTTATTGCGGTATGTTGCGAGATGTTACCCCTCCCTCATTACCGCCGCGTCGCCGGGCCAGTCTTGAAAATGGACGCTCCACAAGAAAGTGGGGCGCTGACTCAGGGAACGTATCCCCCCTCTTTGTCCCTCTGATCGGGGCAAGCCTGATGCTCACCTTCCCGCCCGCCTTGCTGTTCATTCTGCTGTTCACTTTTTAGGGGTGACGCGTCAAACCCATTTAAATAACAACAAAATTCCAAGCCTCTTGCTGTTCGATTTGCTGTTCAGTCTGTCCTCATTCTCGCATCCCCGGAAAATTTTTAGGGGGTGTCCGGCTCCAGGAAACATACCCCCCTTCACTTCTGGCGATGATCTTAATGGTGAGTTCACCGGCCCACAACTGGACCCTCACGGCTGCATGGTCGCGGCTCTCCGCCGTCCAATTCTTCACCTCCGTTTTCACCTTCGTTTTCACCTCCGTTTGCGTGATGCAATGCTCGCAGTCCCGCGCCAGTGGCAGCTTTACGGCGGGAATCTTCACCTCCGTTTTCACCTCCGTTTAGGCTGTCCAGTTTTGAAAATGGACGGGCGCAAAAAAATAGGGGAGGTGCGCTCAGGGAAACCCGCCCCCCTCGTTTTGGGCGGGCATAGGGGCGGGGCGGTCCAGTTTCAAAAAATGGGGAAGCTTTATTACGGGCATCCATATGTATGGCTGACATGAGGGCAAAAGGGGGTCTAGGAGTACGGGCAGGGGGGGTAGGTCCCAAGATGGAAGTGCCGGCCATCCTACTTAGTTGGTGCCGTGCCGGAGCCGGGGAGATCCTTGGAGCCTGGCCGAGCAGCACCCCGTCACCCTCCTGCAATATCCGATTGTGAGGGGCCAAAGGATAAGCGGCCCTTTGCCTTACCACTTCGCCATACATCCGTTTGGCAACTCGGACACGCCAACCAACTTGGATGCCATTTCATGGCAACTTTGCTGTATAACTATTTGATTTTATTTGTATTTTTTTCTTGCAAGGCAAAGTGGCCGGTGGTATATGCTTCTCACATGAGCAGCACATCCTACTAAGGCGACGGAGGGCGAGACCATGCAAGAGACAGCAAAGTTCGGGATGGAGTTGGCAGGGGCAGCATGCAGCGCAGATTTCATAGAGGGGCGGTACCTCAATTCAGGAGTGACCACTGGGGAACTGAGGGCGCGGGCACGGGAGGCAAGGCGGGCGATGCTTGATGAATTCCATGTGATTCGCTTCCTCATGCGCCGGTTGGACGGGGATCACAGCAAGGGCAGAGACATGGATTTCATAGAGGGGCGCTTCTACCTGGAGAACGTAACCAAGGGGGACATGCTGGCCCGCCTCAACGTCGCCCGCCAAAGGATCAGCGATGCGTACCGTTTACGTGGTTACTGCCTAGAGCAGACGGGGGCATTGGTTGCGGCCTAGTCTGGATGCAGGGGAATGGGGCCGGACCTCATGGGGGGCGGCCTTTTCCTTTGGTGCTGCGACGGCGTGGAGAGTTAGCTGTGTTGACTTTGACAGGGGGGGGATATGGAAGCGGGGTTTGAAATGCTGGACGGCTTGAACTGGTGGCAACTTCACAGGGAGTACCTGAAGGTGCGAAAGGAGATTTACGCCCATCAACGGGAGATCGGCGTGAAGCTCGAATGGACCGCTGAAGCAAAACGCAGGATGGATGAGCTAGACCCACGCCGAAAGAAAAGACGGATATAAAGCAGGGTCAAGCCAGGGGGAGCATGAGCAAGGGAAGGTGGGGCCGGGCCGCGAGGTATCCGGCCTTTTTTATTGAGTCGGAACCCCTCACCTGCGGAGCCCTCAATTTTGGCACATCGTACCTATATCGTACCTAGTCGGCGCAAGTCATTAAAATCATTGCGCCAGCCAAGAACTTCCTTTACAAGACGGTGAAGATTTGACACCACTCAGGCTCAACACCCGACTGCAGATCACGGTGCACGGCCTGCCTAGGACCTTCATAACCACGCTGTTATCTCTTGTTTGTAAGTGAAAATGGAAAGAAACCTGTAATTTTGAAAGAGTCGAGCCTAAAGGATGGCGTCAATTCCTTTGCGGTGAATCACGTTCAGCAGCACTAGCGCTGCTCCGGTGGGATGCTTTATTCCTCGCTCTAATTGCGAGATATATCCGACAGTTAAGTTGAGATGTCGGGCAAAGACCGATTGGCTCATGCGCGCCTGCTCACGTATCGTACGAATGTCTTCAGCCGTCAATGGTTCGATTACAGGTTTATCCTTTTCGAGGTGACGCATGGTAATTTTTTCGTAAGCTGTTTCTCCCAAAATGCCCGCATTTTTCATGTCCTTGGCAGTTTCAAGCAGTGCTTCTGTCAGTCTGCTCCTTTTCTTATTTTTTGTCGTCATAGCCCACCTCACTTATGAGCCCTTCATTGATCGCAGATTCCAGATGATCCTTTTTCGCCTCAAGCCATGCGGCACCGATTTCTCGAAGTGTTTCCAGCTCGTCCGGCTCGATGTTATCCCGTTCGTTTTTCGAAAAACCGTAAAGGAATACAGCAAGATTGCCGGAACGATATCCGATTAGTAGCCGGAAACCACCCGAACGGCCTTGTCCAGTTCTCGCCACTCGTTGCTTGATGATCCCACCACCTAAGTCGGCGTCCACAAGCCCACGTTCAGCGCGTTCGATGGCGTCGCACAAACTATGGTCCCCGATTCGCTCCTGCTTCGCATAGCGCATGAACCATTTTGTTTTGAAAAGTCGCACGACGCCGCCTGACACTATGAACTATAGCAATATGAATTATACAAATCAACGCTGTTTTTCTGGTTTCCCCCTTCCATCCTGCGCAACTGCCCCCCATACTCTAAAAACGTTCCACCAGTTATGCAGGATTTCAGGGGCGTCCCCTTGCCTCATTGTACAGACGCGCCCCCTGTGCTTCCCTTTTTTAGGATCTTCTGCCATCGGCCTTTCTGTTGCTAAATGTCCAGGTCAAGCTCTGACCCCCAAACCCACTCTGATGGAGAACCGCAACGGTCTTATCGTCCAAACCGCAGTCACTCCGGCAACCGGCACAGGTGAACGCGACGCGGCAAAGAGCATGATCCAGAAACTACGCCGGACATCGCGGCGGATCACAGTGGGCGGCGACAAGGGGTACGACACCAAGGATTTCGTGAAGGACCTGCGCAAGCTTAACGTCACGCCCCATGTTGCACAGAACACCAGCAACCGAAGGTCAGCCATCGATGGTAGAACCACGAGTCTTCTTGGCTACACCATCAGCCAGAAGATCAGAAAACGAATCGAAGAAGGCTTTGGCTGGATGAAGACCGTAGGCCGGCTGCGAAAGACGATGTATCGAGGAGTAGAGAAGATCGCAATGCAGCTTGACCTACATGCAGTAGCCTACAACCTGGTACGAATGGCCAACTTGGGCCTTGGTGCGACTTAAATTGCGCCAAAGGCACCGAGATCCCTTCCCCGGGCTTAAATTCGGCAGCAAAACGGGTTGTAAAAGAACAAAAGTTACCTTCAGCAGCGAGTAGCAGATGCAACCGAAAGCGAATGTTGATAACCGCCGGAGATTTTCAACGGCCTGCTATAAGTCTCCCGCGTACTTCGTCTTCTGAAACGGCCAGAACCTTGATGAGGTCAGTAAATACTTCAAATCCTTGTGTGTATTGTGGCATTTGTGCCTCCTATGGTGTGGGGATTATTTCTTTTTTTGCTTAGGTTTTAATTGGATTTTAAGATTTTCATTCTCTTGTTTCAATAGGGCAATTTCCTGTTTAAGAAGTTCCGTCTCCTTTTTGAGCAGTTCTACTTCTTTGTTCGGTGCTTCTACTTTTGGTACAGGAGCGGGATCGTCTTTTTGGAGAACATGTTGAGTACCAATACAGGTACAGCCCCAAGATAGTACTCTTGAACTAGGAGAAGCCTGCCATACCTCATAATCGTAGGCTATAATTTCTTTAGGTGAAGAAGTAACAATTTTCCATCCGTCAGTTAGTAATGCGTCGACACCAGGCTTTGACTCTTTACCAGCGCACATTCGTTGGCAACTGTCTGATTTTGTATCTTTCGCATGTTTTATACTTTCTCCGGCAAACACAATTTTTTGCTCCGCAGCATATAAAATGCTACTAAAGAACAGCGAACCTGCAATACACAAGGCACTAATACTACGAATCATAGGTACTTCCTCCTCTTGGGTAATTGTGCCTACTATGGAGCACTCAGTTATTTTCTGGGGTTTATTCGGTGTTGTATAACGGTGCCTGTCCTTGACCGGCGGCGTCAGCCTGCCGTTGCCAACGATGTCAAGTTTCCTCCATGGCCCCCTCACTGCAACAAGCAGCAAATGTAGTTGTCTCTATTAATAGGATTATTTCCCGAGGAAAGAGTTTTTACATATTTTTCTTTTTTTAGCCTAGCAAGTTCTACTGCTTCTTCTATTGTATTTATGCTTTGGTCCTTCATGCTAAGTCTGAGAACCGTCTCTAAAAAAGCATCAACGTAAGTATGTATGTTTTCTATTAAAACATTACAGTATGCTGGTGTCCTGCCGGAATGGACTATTAGATTTCTGGTTCGATATATTCTCCTTAGCTGCCACTCAACTTTCATCTCATGTTCTTTGAGGGTCTTAAGGATTTTATCGGTTCTGCCCAATTTCTCGGTCAACGCAAACATACGATTTCTTAAAAGCGTATAATCCAGAAATTTACTATATAATTCATCTCGAAGGGGTTGACTTTCAGGCAGCACCAAGCAGGTTGTTGAAATTCAAATAGATAAAATAGCTGTTTTATGATACATTATCGCGCATAACCCACTGCTATTACTGAGGAATGTTATGCGCGGAGCGGACAACAAAACAGAAGCACTCTTTACTTATG
>Ga0209212_1001656_pt1 | contig 35005 bp, 31 predicted proteins | sample RifGroC2_FD_183996 | JGI IMG/M metagenome (GOLD analysis project Ga0209212, IMG submission 183996) | Groundwater microbial communities from Rifle, Colorado, USA - Groundwater C2 (SPAdes) (version 2) | ecosystem: Environmental > Aquatic > Deep subsurface > Groundwater | place: Rifle, Colorado...
CCACCGGCAATTGTTCGGAACGAACTTTATAAATAAGGGGACGAGAACGGATTGACTAACGTCAATCCGTGGGATTTTCCATAAGAAAATCGAGTCCCACCACCGGCAAACTGCTTGATTTTAAGCCCAAATTTCTTTATTCTTAAGAGTGTTTTAAATCCGCCTCGTTAGCTCAGTTGGTAGAGCAGCTCCCTCTTAAGGAGATGGTCGGGGGTTCAAATCCCTCACGAGGCAATGAGCGAAAGCCGGGGTGGCGAAATGGCAGACGCGCCAGCCTTAGAAGCTGGTGGGAGCAATCCCGTGGAGGTTCAAGTCCTCTCCCCGGCATTTTTTTGATATTTTTTTGATATTTGCTAATATGTTTATGCCAAGCAAAGCAAGAGCGGGCATGCCCGCCGAAGCGTAGCGAAGGCGGGTATGGTTTAGTGGTAGAACACGTCCTTGCCAAGGATGAGACAGGAGTTCGATTCTCCTTACCCGCATATTGACTTTTATATAAAAGTATGAAATACTGATTTTGGTTTGCTTTTTAACATATTTGAAAAATTTTTAACGAAAGGGGTGTAAAATGGTCAAGACAGCCACGGACATAGCTACGGAAGAAAAAAAATTTATAAAAGAAGCAAGCAATATTCTAATCTCTCTCGGGTATTCAATTATTAATTATACATCAGGGGATATAGAGAGGGTTATGATAGCGAAGGGTTATAAGAAAGGGTATAATGGCACATGGATTATGCCTGAAGACATAATTCCTGATGAACAATAAAGTAGTACAGGGCTTAGTTTAAAACTTAGCCCTGTTTTTTTTGCCTGATTTTGCTATTATTGAAGCAATTATGGATTTATACGATGAATTGAAAAGCCGGGGGCTGGTGTATCAAGTTTCCAATGAAGAAAGCGTTAAAAAACTTTTGAATATAAAAGGCGCTTCTTTTTACGCCGGTTTTGACCCGAGCGCGGAAAGTTTGCAGGCGGGAAATCTGCTGATAATAATCACAATGAAAAGATTGGAGCGGGCCGGTTTGAAACCGATAGTTTTAGTCGGCGGAGCGACGGGGCTTATCGGCGACCCGAGTTTTAAAGACAAAGAAAGAGTTTTAAAGACGGAAGAAGATGTGGAAAAAAATGTCGGGGCGATAAAAAATCAATTGAGCCGGTTTTTTGATTTTGATAAAACGGCGATTCTTGCCAACAATTATGATTGGTTCAAAAATTATTCTTTCATAAATTTCATAAGAGATATCGGCAAAAAATTTACCATAAGCGAAATGATCGCCAAAGAAGCGGTAAAGAGCCGTATGGAAACGGGGATTTCTTTCACCGAATTCAGCTACGCTCTTATTCAGGCTTATGACTTTTTGCAAATTAACGAAAAATACGGTTGTGAACTGGAGATAGGCGGTTCCGACCAGTGGGGCAATATTACCGCCGGAATAGAGCTGGCCAGAAAAACAAAAACAAAAGCAAAAGAAGTTTTTGGCTTAACCCTGCCCTTGGTTATTTCTGCCGACGGCAAAAAATTCGGAAAATCGGAAGGTAATGCCGTGTGGTTGGACGCTAACCTTACTTCGCCTTATCACTTCTACCAATTTTGGATAAACGCCGACGACAAAGATGTTATTAAATTTTTGAAGTATTACACTTTTTTGTCTTTGGAAGAAATAAAAACTTTGGAAAATTCCACCACAAACGCTCCGGAGAAAAGAGAAGCCCAGAAAGCGCTGGCCAAAGAAGTGACGACTTTCGTCCATGGAGAAGAATCTTTTAAAAACGCCGAAAAAATTTCCGAAAATTTATTCGGCGGGAAAATAAAAGATTTATCCGAAAGCGATTTGAAACAAATTTTTACGGATTCATCCGTCGTGAAATTGGAAAAAATGGATGACGTTAATATCTCGGATTTCTTGGTGTCGGCAAAAGTTGTTGATTCCAAACGGCAGGCTCGCGAGGATGTTCAAAACAAGGCCATAGAAATAAACGGCGAAAAAATCACGGAAGTTGATCATATTGTTTCTCAAAAAGATTTTTTATTTGGCCAGTACTTAATCGCTAAAAGAGGGAAGAGGGATTATAAGTTTATTTCCCTATAATCACTATCTCGTCGTCGCGAGCGATTTCTATCTTATTTTCGGTCATCGCGCCGAATTCTTCGCCAGGAGAAACTTCTTTGACTTCTTTTTTGCCTTGCTGAAGATTGGTTATTTTTCCTTCGCCGATTTCCACATCGCGCCTCTTAATCTTGAAAGTTTTTCCTTCAACTAGCTTGCCGGAAACAACTTTGCCTCCGATGACTTGTTTATTTTTCTGCCGGCTGAAAGTTTTCAAAATCTTGGCCGTGCCGATGACTTCTTCTCTTGGAATTTCCGCTTTTCTTTTGGCGATTTCTTCTTTGAGCCAATCGCTTATTTTATAAATTATGTCGGAAGTAAATGTCGGAACGCCGTTTCTGTCTATTATCTCTTTGGCCGATGGGTCTGTCGCGACATTGAATCCAAGGATAACGATTTTCTTTGAGGACGAAGAAAATCTGGCGTCGTCCTCGTTTATGTTTCCCACTCCGCCTTTGAGCAGTTCAATCGCCGTTTCTTCGTCTTTGAGCTTCATCAATTCTTTTTCCAAAGCTTCAAGGGAACCGGCCGTGTCCGTTTTTATTATCATTTTTATCGCCACCTTACTTGCCTCGCTGGAGGTTTGGCGAAGCGGGTTTTCCGTGTCGGCGTCTTGGATTAAATTTTTGGTTTGCGCCGGAGTTTTTTCTTTAGCTTCAACTAGTTCTTTTTCAGCCTCGTTTTTGTCAGCATAAGCTTTAAATTCATTTCCGATAACGGGCAGTTCGCTGAATCCTGTTATCCGAACAGGAGAAGAAAAAGAGGCTTCGTCAATGGGTTGGCCCAAGAAGTTTTCCAAAATTCTTACCGGAGACATTGCTTTGCCTGCCAGAACATACATCCCTTTTTTCAGTGTCCCGTTTTTTATCAGCAAAGTGGAAGAAATTCCTCTTTTGGGATCCATATTTGATTCTATGACGATACCGCCGGCGTTTTGTTTCGCGTCGGCTTGAAGATTTTCCATATCGGCCAAAATTAGAGCGACATCAAGAAGTTCCGGCGCGCCTTCTCCGGTTTTAGCCGATATTTTCGCGAACGGAACATTGCCCCCGTATCCTTCAACATAAATCCCATTTTCCGCCAATTGAGTCTTTAATTTTTCCGGATCGGCGCCGGGTTTGTCCATCTTGTTTATGGCGACTATATACGGAAGATTCGCTTCTTTAAGGGTGTTATACGCTTCTATTGTTTGGGGTTGGACGCCGTCATCGGCGGCCACCACCAGAATGGCGATGTCGGCGACAGTCGCGCCCCTTGTCCTCATTTGGGAAAATGCTTCGTGTCCCGGCGTGTCCAAGAAAGTTATTTTTCTTTTTTTCCCCTCGTGTTCTATTTCCGTTTCGTAAGCCCCGATGTGCTGGGTGATACCTCCGGCTTCCCGTCCGGCAATCGGACGAGGCTCGCTTTTGGCGGCCTTGGAAGTAAAATCAGCTTTTCTGATGTAGTCAAGAAGCGTGGATTTGCCGTGGTCAATATGGCCCATCACAACGACAACGGGCGGACGATTGGCGGAGTTTTCAGTTTTTAGAGGCTTGTTTTTCATTAAGCCGAAATTATACCTTTTTTATATCTTTTTGTAAACCAAAAATTTTTGGCAAGATGTCGTTAAAATGTTATTATTGAATTATGGATTTTCAAGACAATCAAAATTTGATTGAAAATAAGGAAGAAAAACTTTTGGAGCCGGGAGGTATCGCTCCTCAAACTGTCCCTCAACCTCCGATGCCGGAAGTTCCTTCCCGACAAGCGATGCCGGAGAAAGGCGAGGAACTTATTCTTGAGGTGAAAAATCTAATGGTGAGTTTTAAGGAGGAGAGAGTTGTCGATAATTTAAGTTTTAATCTCAAGAAAGGAGAAAATGTCGCCATAATGGGGCCAAATGGCGCCGGCAAAACCGTTTTGCTTAAAGCGCTCTTGGGCATATTGCCGTATCAGGGAGAAGTAAAATGGAGCGAAAACGCAAAAATCAGTTATGTCCCGCAAAAAATATTGCCGGAAAAAAATCTGCCGCTCTCCGTGGAAGAATTTTTCAAAATGAAAAAGGCGGGAAAGGAGCAGGCGAAAGAAGCCCTGTCCTCTGTGGGTATAACGGACGAGCGATTTCTTAAAAAAATGATAGGGGCGATATCTTCCGGACAGCTTCAACGAGTCCTTGTCGCCTGGGGTTTAATTGGTAATCCCAACGTCTTGCTTTTTGACGAGCCGACTGCCGGAATTGACATCGGCGGGGAAGAGACGATTTTCAATCTTTTAAACAAGATAGAAAAAGAAAGAAACTTGTCCATTATTCTCGTTACTCACGATATGAGCGTGGTTTACGGATTCGCGGACAGTGTTTTGTGTTTGAACAAAAAATTGGTTTGCTACGGTTCTCCGGCGGAAGCTCTCGGCTCGGAGGGCTTGAAGAAACTTTACGGAGAGGGAGTAACTTTTTACAAACATGAGCACTAGTTACTATATAAGTTTAATAACGGCGATGTTTATCGGCGGAGCGGCCGGTTATGTCGGTTCGCTGATGGCCACTAAAAAGATGTCCTTGGTCGGAGACGTGTTGAGCCACATCGCTTTGCCGGGCATAGGGCTGGGCTTGCTTTACGGCATTAATATTTCTTTAGGGGCGCTGGCCTCGCTAGTTTTGGGAATTATGCTGATATGGATATTGAGTTTGAAGACCGAACTCTCTATGGAATCTCTGGTCGGTGTTGTTTTTGTGTTAAGTTTGGCGGTCGGATTTCTGATAACTCCCGAGGAGGAATTATTGCACGCGCTTTTTGGAAACATTTCCTCTGTCGCGTTGCCTGATGCCGTCGCGGCTGTTTTTATAAGCGTTATTGTTTTTATCGCGGCCAAGATTATTTATTCAAAAATGATGCTGGCTTATGTGTCCGAAGACTTGGCGCTGGCCAGCGGGGTGAAAATAAACAAATATAATCTGATATATTTATTTTTGATAGCGGCCGTGGTGGCTTTCGGTATAAAAGTCGGCGGAACTCTCTTGACCAGCGCCATGATAATAGTTCCGGCGGCGGTCGCCAGAAATGTAAGTCGGAATATGAGGCAGTATTCTTGGTTGTCCGTAATTGTCGGTATCGCCAGCGCTATTGCCGGCTTTGCCGTTTTCCCGTTTTTGGCGGCGCGGTTCGGTTTGTCCGTCGTCGCCATCGGCCCGGTCATAATCCTTGCCAGCATCGTCTTTTTCACCGTCAGTCTTATTTTTAAAAACAAGTGATATCAAGTGATATTTTATAAAAATAAAAATGTGACCGATAAACAGCGATCGCTTGGGAACGGTTACATTTTTTTGAATCATGAAAAAAGAAATATTCGTAATCTGTCACAATATCCGGAGCCGGCACAATGTCGGTTCTATTTTTCGGACGGCCGATGCCGCCGGAGTTTCCAAAATATTTTTGTGCGGTATCACGCCGGCGCCTCCTCATCCGAATATAGAAAAAGTTTCTTTGGGGGCGGAAAAATTCGTTGAATGGGAAAAATGCGGCCAGACTTGGAAATTATTAGACAAGCTGAAAAAAGAAGATTTTGAAATTATCGCTCTGGAACAGGATAAAAAAGCGATTTCTTACGATAAATTTAAACTGCCTGAAAAAGTGGCAAAAATCGCCCTTGTTGTCGGCAACGAAGTAGACGGTTTGCCGCTGGCGACTTTAAAAAGAGCCGGCAAAATAATTTTTATCCCGATTCGCGGCAAAAAAGAATCGCTCAATGTTTCGGTGGCTTTCGGCATTGCTATTTACAAACTGGCGGAAATTTTATACACTGGAAAGTAGATTAGTTCTTATTTTACTTCTTTTTCTTTGACAATTTTATAGGAGGAATTGAAATGAGGGCGATAATTGTGTCGTTGGCAATAGCAGGATTTATTTTGTCGTTTGGCGCGAATAGCCATGGATTTAATCAGGATGATTTTCTTGAGGGGTTGCTGTATAACGAAAACACATGGGAATCAGATGAATTTAAAATGCTCGGCGGCATAAATGATGAAGTATTGATTGAAATGAAAGTCAATTTAACTAACCGCAAGCAAAGCCACATTAGCCGCATCGCCGAAGTAATCGTAAAAAACGATTTTCAAAAGCCGTCAAAATACGACCAGTTGGAAATTGATAAAGAGTGGAGCATGGTGCACAAATGTTCCGAAATTGAAGACCAGATCAGGCTTATAATAAAAGCCAGACGCCTTTGGGAGGAAAAACACAAAGAAGATGCAGTCAGTAAACAATTCGCTGAAAAACATCTCATACATTAAAACCGTTTTTTGTCGAAAAAAGCCTTAAACAATAATTACCGTTTAAGGCTTTTGTTTTTGGCTGGATTTGCTATGCTTCAATAAGTTCTTCCCAGCGATGGCCGGCGAAAAGCGCTCACATAGGATATGTGTTGGAGTATAGCTTTGCCGGCCTTCCTTGGGCGGAAACACATTACATTATAAGTTAAAATTAATTTTTTATGAGATACGCATGGGTAAGTTTTGCCATTGTCGCTTTATGGATATCGTCCATAACCCTTATAATGTCGGATAAACTGGCCAATCCGAACAATTTTTATATTTTTCTGGTATTGACGACGGTGGCGGTTTCCTACATAGGTTTCAAATCAGCTTGATTAATTTAAATTTATGTTTTTTAAAAAGGCGGCTTTGTTTTGCAGAAGGCTGTTTCATATTTTAAAAACGGCTTTTAAGGTTTTGCTTAAGCCGAAACTGACAAAGCCCCAGCGATTGAAATTATTTTTTGAAGAATCGGGAGGGGCGTTTGTAAAACTCGGCCAGATATTGGCTCTGCGGCGTGATTTTTTGCCGGCGGATTACACAATAGAGCTTCTTAAATTGCTGAACAATATGCCTGTTGCGCCTTTTTCCGAGACGCATAAAATTTTTACGGAAGAAATGGGCGAAACGGCGGGCAAATTTTTCAAATCTTTTGATGAAAATCCGATAGGTTCGGCTTCAATAGCCCAGGTTTATAAAGCTGTTCTTAAGAGTGACGCCGAAGTGGCAGTTAAGATTCGCCGTCCTGGCGTTGAAAAAGTTTTTGAGGCCGATTTTTTAATCATATCTTTTTTGGCCTCGGTGATTGACCTGTTTAACCTGACTTCTTCATTGAGTATCAAAGAAGTCGCCGATGATTTCATCAGGTGGACGAAAAGAGAGCTTGATTTCAGGCACGAATCCAACAATGCGGCGGCTTTCTCAAAATACAGTCGAGGAACGCCGGTCACCGTTATACCGAGACAATATCAGGAATACACCTCGGCTAAAGTTTTGATTCAGGAGTTAATTTCAAACGGAGTTTCCGTTTTGGATGTTGTTTTGGGCAAATACGGCGCGGAATATCTTATGGAAAAGGGAATTGACCCCAACCAAATGGCTTTATATCTGATAAAAGACGCTATGAGACAGTACTTCATAGACGGATTTTTCCACGCCGACGCTCATCCGGCCAATTTGGCGCTTCTGTCCGGCGATGAAGACGCTCCCGGCGGCAAGCTGGCTTATTTTGATTTCGGCATAGTGGGCGAAGCGGAAAAAGAAAACAGGCTGATTCTTTTGAAATTTGTCCACGCCGTTTCCATCAAGGATATTGAGATGACAACCAAACATTTGCTTGAGTACGGCAAAAAAAATTTTAAGTACGAGATTAATTCTTATTTTAGAGTTGAGCCGAAAAAACAAAAAATCGTTGACGAAATTATGGAAAAAATGGAAGAAATAATCGTTTCTGATTTCAAAAAAGAGGTCCGGGAAATTATGGAACCGTGGTTTGTCGCGACAAAAGACGGCCCGCTTCGCCAAAGCTCCAGCGAGGCGAGCCAAGCGAATTATAAGGATAAATCCGCCGCCATGGCTTTTTTAAGACTGGTCGGAAAAGCGGAAAAATACGGAGTCCATTTTCCTTTGGATATAATTTTATTTTTCCGGGGGCTGGTTATTGACGATATGGTGGCTTTGCAAATATCCCCGCGTTTTGACATAATAGAAGCGATGCAGTCTTTCTTTAAAGAACATTCAGTTGAAGAAATTGAAGAAACGGTGAGAAGCCAGACCAACTGGGCAGAAATAGACGAAAAGATAATCTCGCTCAACGACGACTGGGAATCTTTTACCGAAAGTTCCATAACTCACAGAGAAAAAATCGCGGTTATGAAAGAAAGAATAATAGAAACGGTTTTTTATTACGCGGAGAGATATCCTGAGGTAAATAAATTGCTTAAAAAGCTTTAATTAACATTAAATATCAAAACATATGAAATATCCTTGGGTGGGAATATCGTTGGCGGTAATGTGGTTCGGTTCGGCCTATATAATCATAAACAATTCGCAGATTAATTCTTCCACAGTTCTTTTTACGGCTATCATCGGCACGGTCATTGTCGCTTTTATTGGATTCCGGGCACCAAAAATCAGGTAATGTCTTTTTTAACCAAAATACTCGGAGATTCCAACAAAAAGTTTTTGAAAAAGTTGGAACCGATTGTTTCTTCCATCAACGTTTTGGAAGAAAAAATGAAAGGCCTTTCGGACGAAGGCTTGAAAGGCGTGACCGCGGAATTAAGAAGCAGGCTTGACGGCGGACAGTCGCTAGACGATATTTTGCCGGAAGCGTTCGCGGCCACAAGAGAAGCGTCCAGAAGAACGCTCGGCCAGAGGCATTTTGATGTCCAGCTTTTGGGCGGGATTATTTTGCATCAGGGAAAAATCGCCGAAATGCGGACGGGCGAAGGGAAAACTTTGGTTGCCACTTTGCCGGCGTATCTTAACGCCATTTCCGGCAAAGGCGTCCATGTGGTAACCGTCAACGATTATCTTTCCCGAAGAGACGCAGTTTGGATGGGGCAGATTTATAACGCGCTGGGATTGACGGTTGGCTGTATCAACCACGAAGCGAGTTATTTGTACGACCCCAGTCATCGAAACCCCCTTGGACATTCAATGTCCAAGGGGACATTCAATGTCCAAGTTGGAGATAATCAGGATGAATTGGATAAAGAAAGAGATACAACCGGCGCTTTCCATGTCGTTCACGAATTCTTAAAACCCTGTTCCAGAAAAGAAGCCTACGCCGCCGACATCACTTACGGCACAAATAATGAATTCGGCTTTGATTACCTTCGCGACAACATCGCTTACAACATCGGCGATGTCGTCCAGCGCGGTTATAATTTTGCCGTCGTGGACGAAATTGATTCCATTTTGATAGACGAAGCCAGGACACCCCTTATAATTTCCGCGCCGAGCGCCGACTCGGATCAGTTTTACATAATGTTCAGCAAAATAGCGGAAAAAATGAACGCCGGCGAAGATTACACCGTGGATGAAAAAATGAAGGCGGTCTCGCTTACCGAGAGTGGAATTGAGAAGGCCGAGAAAGCGTTGGGTGTCGGCAATATCTACACGGAAAAAGGGATAAAATACGTCCATCATTTGGAAACAGCCATAAGAGCGAAAGCGCTTTTTCACCTAGACAAAGATTATGTGGTAAAAAATAATGAAATAATAATCGTGGACGAATTTACGGGAAGAATGATGCCGGGCCGAAGATGGTCGGAGGGTCTTCATCAGGCTGTGGAGGCCAAAGAAAAAGTTATGGTGCAAAAAGAATCGCGGACCCTGGCCAGCATCACTTTCCAAAATTATTTCAGGCTTTACGGCAAGTTGGCGGGAATGACCGGCACGGCTCTTACTTCCGCCGAGGAATTCCACAAAGTTTATAAATTGGAAACGATGAATATTCCCACCAACAAATCCTTGGCAAGATATGACAAATCTGATTTGGTTTTCCAAACCGTCAAAGGCAAATTCCAAGCCATCGCCGGGAAAATAAAAGAAGTCCACCAAACCGGCCAGCCGATTCTTGTCGGCACGGTTTCCATAGACAAAAATGAATACCTTTCGGCGTTGTTGAAAAAGGAAGGCGTGCCTCATACCGTTCTTAACGCCAAACACCACGAAAAAGAAGGCGAGATTGTCGCCCAAGCCGGAAGAAAGGGCGGAGTGACTATTGCCACCAATATGGCCGGGCGAGGCGTGGATATAGTTTTGGGCGGGAATCCGCCGGTTACAGGAGAGGCCGAAGAAGTGAGAAAAGCGGGCGGATTGTTCGTGCTGGGCACGGAAAGGCATGAAGCCAGAAGAATAGACAACCAGTTAAGAGGCCGTTCTGGCCGGCAGGGCGATCCGGGCGAAACGCAATTTTTTATTTCTTTGGAAGACGATGTGATGAGAGTTTTCGGCTCGGACAGAATCAAAGGCTTGATGGGCCGTTTTGGCATACCCGAAGACCAGCCGATTGAAAACAGAATGCTTTCCAAAGCCATTGAATCGGCGCAGTCAAAAATAGAAGGGTTTAATTTTGATGCCAGAAAGCATTTGCTGGAATACGACGACGTCTTAAATCATCAGAGAAAAATAATTTACGACAGAAGAAAGAAAATTTTGTACGGAGAAAATGATTTTGTTTTGGAAGAGTTGAAAAGCATCTTCGCCAGCGAGCCTGCCTCGCCGGCAGGCGGGACGGAGAAGATTGAGACTCTGGAAAAAAGAAGAGCGGAATTGGGCGACGATAAATTTTTCCACAGCCAGAGGATGCTGATGTTGCAGGCGGTGGATATGCTTTGGGTGGAGCATTTGGAAGCGATGGATTATATGAGGTCGTCCGTCCGCTTGCGGGCTTACGGGCAGAAAGATCCGCTGGTGGAATACAAAAACGAAGGACGGGGACTTTTCGTCCGAATGGAAGCTTCCATAGATAACGCCATCGCCGAAATGGCATTGAAAGTTGGCGGACAAATGAACGAACCCAAGCAAGAGCCGATTTTGGAAATTCACAATTCCGGCCCGATGATAGGAAGTGTCTCCGCCAACCTGGTATCTTCTGGTGCCAGTTCTTCCAATCCGCCAACTGGCGGAAGAGTCGGCAGAAACGACCCCTGCCCATGCGGTTCAGGAAAAAAATATAAGAAGTGTCATTGGGCGTAAATGGTTCGGTTTTAGGTACGACTTATTTGGACGATAGGCAAAATAGGTCGCATTTATACAAACTATTGCGTCGTTTTATATTTTTGATATAATGCAACTTAAATAGAATTTTTACATATATTCCTTATATTATTTCGGTTTTAAATTTTTGGGAGGAAGGAGAAAGGGGGTCTGTATTATAAAATTACATTTTTTTAATGCAGTATAAACGTGATATGAGTTCTGATATTAGGGTGTTGTGTTTGTTTAAGGAAAGGGAAATGATATGGCCGTTTTGGGAACGAGGGAAAATCCAATAAAGCTTAGTTGCGCTGATATAAAAGGAAGCAATGACAAAATAGATGAATGCGTTGTAAAAATAATTCAACGCAAAAACGGATTGAACCAACAAGTTTTTAAGGATAAACGACGCAAGTATGTTGCATTCGTTGTAAAAACGAACAATTGCCACAATTGTTCGTTAGGAATGAATACTTGCAAGGTTGTGAAAATCGTCCTGCCCAAAAAAGCGATTGAGGAAAAGATGGCAGTAGTGATGTAAAATGCAAAATATTATAAGGAATAAATATAAACAATTTACAAAGTTCAGCATGGGAGGGCTGGACTTTTTGTTTTTCTTGGAAAAATGTGAAAAAACAGTTATTATGGTTGTATAGAAACAATGGCTGATAAAAGCAAAAAATTTATAGACGTAACCGCTCCGGGCAAGAAGATGGAAAGGGGGCATTTGCATCCTTTGACGCAAGCGATGGACAAGGCTGGCGATATTTTCCAATCTATGGGTTTTGAAGTAGCCGACGGACCGGAGTTGGAAACTGAATATTATAATTTTGACGCTTTGAACATCCCCGCCGACCATCCGGCGCGGGCGATGCAGGATACCTTTTGGATAAAAAGCAAAGAAAAATTTTTACTTCGCACCCATACTTCTTCGGTGCAGATAAGGTATATGGAGCGCAACCAGCCGCCCTTTCGGATAATATCTCCTGGGCGGGTTTTCAGAATGGAAGCAACCGATGCGACTCACGAAACGCAGTTTTACCAGATTGAAGGGCTGATGGTGGACAGAAAAACAAATTTGGCTAATCTCAAGGCGGTTATAAAAATATTTTTGCAAAGATTTTTTGGCGACGAAAATATAGACATCAGATTCCGCGCCAGTTATTTCCCGTTCGTTGAGCCTGGGGTGGAGGTGGATATGAAGTTTAAGGGAAAATGGCTAGAGATTGCCGGAGCGGGGATGGTTCATCCGAAAATTCTGGACAAAATGAAGCTTAATCCGAAAGAATGGCAGGGGTTCGCTTTCGGAATGAGCATTGACAGATTGGTGATGATAAAACACAAAATTGACGACATCAGACTGTTTTATTCCGGCGATTTAAGATTTTTGAAACAATTTTAATTATGAAAATAAGTTATTCTTGGCTACAATCGCATTTTGACGAAAAACTGCCAGAACCCGAAAAATTGGCCGAGCTTTTGACTATGCATTCGCAGGAAGTGGAATCGGTTGAGCCGAAAAACGGCGATTACGAACTTAACGTTAAAGTCTTGCCCAACCGCGCCTACGATTATGTTGATTATCTTGGAGTAATAAGAGATATCGCCGCCATTTTGAAGTTGGACGCCAAAATTTTTTTGCCGGAGCCGAAGGAAAGAGAAATTATTTTTGTCAAAGAAAGCGATTTTGAAAAAATTATGGGAGTGAAAATTTCCGAAAAAGAAATAACGGATATTTTAAGTCGGCTGGGAATGGAAACAAGCAAAAAGGAAGAAATTTTTTCCGTCGGCGTTCCTTCGGAAAGGCCTGATTTAAAGATTAAAGAAGATATTATTGAAGAAGTCGCCCGCATTTACGGCTACGAAAAGATAGAAGAAAAAACTCCGGAAGGCTTGCTTGTTCCGCCGAAAAGAAACGACTCTTTGTTTTTTGCTTCAATAACGAGAAAAATAATGGTTGGCCTGGGATTTTCCGAAGTTTATAATTATTCTTTTACCGAAGGGGGCGATTGGGAACTGCAAAATCCGCCCTCCCAAGACAAGAAATTTTTGAGAACGAATTTGGCGGAAGGGCTTGAGGCGAACGTCAAAGAAAATAGCAAATCCGCCAGTTGGCGGAGCAAAAATATAAAAGTCTTTGAGCTGGGGAAAATTTTTCCCGAAAACGGAGAAAGACTAGCTTTTGGCGCCATAAATAACAAAGCCGATTTTTACGAGATGAAAGGCCTCGCCGACGAGTTGCTTTTTGGTTTGGGCATAGACGATTTTTATTATAAAGATCATGACAGCAGGGTGGCTGAAGTTCAGGCCGGCGGAAAAACGATAGGCCACATAGATAACAATTCTTTTGAGTTTGATTTTGACGAATTGGTAAAATTGGCGGACGAAAGCATTGAGTACGAGCCTGTTTCCAAGTATCCAGCCATCGTCAGAGACATTGCCGTCTTCGTCCCGCTTAACGAGAAAGTGGAAAATGTTTTAGACGCCATAGAAAACACGGCTGGAAAACTTCTGGTTGACACCGATTTGTTTGATATCTACGAAAACAAGGAAAGAAAAAGTCTGGCTTTTCATCTCATTTTCCAATCGCCGGAAAAAACTCTGACCGACGGAGAAATCAACGCCATTACGCAAAAAGTATTTGAGGCCATGGAAGCCAATCCCGACTGGGAAGTGAGGAAGTAGAAAACAATCTTATCTAATCTCGCAATTTCCGCATTGTCCACAAATGAGCCGATCTGCCCAAATGTGGACAATGGGATTTTAATTTTTTTTTAAATCATACCACTAATTATGCTGTAGCAAAATAAGGGTATGATTTTATTTAAGAGGTGGAAATTTTTTATTTGGTGTGCTAGATTTGTGAAATAAACGGATTTGTTGTTTTACATTTTTACATAAACTTTTTTTGAAAGAGGTGATTTATGACATGCTCTCCACCAAGGCAGTCGGTAAGAGAAGCTGTGTTTGGAATGTATATAAGTAATGTTTTGTTAGCCGTAAAAGGACTAGCTAATTTTATGGGAGAAAACAATGAGGAAAAAAGAAAAGCGCGATTAAATGATTTTAATTCCAGAGTTAAGAAAATTCTTAGAAATAAAAAGTGGGTGATGGAAGGTGGTGAACATTTCGTTCTTGATGAAAAAGAAGAAATACTTAAAAGGTATTGCGATTTAATAGAGATAATTTTATTTGATCGCAGAGAAGATTTGAAGAATTTGAAAACAAACGGTGATGATGACTACCTTTTATTTCTAGACAAATTTTTTGCTTTCCTCCTTTCTGAAAGCAACCTGCCCAGTTTTATTAATTTAATTTTTGGGTTGGCATGTGGTGGCACAATTTTTTCGAAAGAAGAGGATGGTGAAAGAGACCGCAAATGGCTAGACAACTTTGAATTTAAGATTTAATAAAAGTTACGAGTGTTGTTTACAACAAAAGGCAGGATTTAAATTCTGCCTTTTTCTTTTGGTAAATTTTTGGAAATTATGCTACAATAAACGCATATTATGGCTAAGGAAAATCCCGCTAAAAACAAGGTGAAAAAGGACGATTATACGGCCGACGATATCTATATTCTGGAAGGTCTGGAACCGGTGCGCAAAAGGCCGGGAATGTATATCGGTTCCACCGGCGTGGATGGACTTCATCATTTGGTTTGGGAAATTTTTGACAACAGCCGAGACGAAGCGATGGGCGGACATAGCAACGAGATAGAAGTGGCGATTTTGCCCGGCGATAGGATAAGGGTGGCCGATAACGGCCGAGGAATTCCTGTGGGTATTCACAAGCAAACCGGCGTTTCCGCTTTGGAAACGGTCATGACGACGCTTCACGCCGGAGGAAAATTCGGCGGAGAATCTTATAAAATTTCCGGCGGTTTGCACGGCGTCGGCGCTTCGGTGGTCAACGCTTTGTCCGTTTGGCTGAAAGTGGAAGTTCACCAAGACGGAGGAAAGCATGTCCAAGAATACAAAATCGGAGAGCCTCAAGCCAAAGTGAAAAAAGTCGCTTCAAGCGATTTGCGCGGAACCGTTGTCACCTTTGAGCCGGACCCGAAGATATTTTCGGAAATTAAATTCAACTACCAGACCATTTTAAACCACCTTCGTCAGCAGGCTTACTTGGTGAAAAAGTTAAGAATAAGAGTGATGGATTTGAGAGATTATGAAGGTAAAATAGACGACGCCAAAATTTTGTATTTGGATTCATTGAAATTGCCGGCGGAATCATTCACTTTTTATTTTGAAGGCGGGTTGATGTCTCTGGTCAGGCATCTTAATCACGGAGAAAAACCGATTCATGATAAAGTTTTTTACGTGGAGAAAGAGGCGGAAGGGATTATGGTGGAAAGCTCCGTTCAATATGTGGAAGAAATCGACATCAAAGAAATAAGTTTTGCCAACAACATCAAAACTCCGGACGGCGGGATGCACTTAACCGGCTTTAGAACGGCGCTTACCAGAACTATCAACGATTACGCCAGAAAAAACAACATCATCAAAGAAAGCGAAGACAATTTTACCGGCGATGACGTGCGGGAAGGAATGACGGCCGTCATCTCGGTGAAGTTAAGAGAGCCTCAATTTGAAGGGCAGACTAAGGCCAAGCTCGGCAATCCGGAAGCCAGAACGGCGGTGGAGTCCGTTTTCGGGGAAGCCTTTGCTTCATATTTGGAAGAAAATCCGGGAGATGCCCGTACCATAATTTCCAAGGTTTTGTTGGCCCTTAAAGCCAGAAAAGCCGCCAAAGCAGCCAAGGAAAGCATATTAAGGAAAGGCGTTTTGGAGGGATTGACTTTGCCGGGCAAATTGGCCGATTGCCAAACCAGAGACGCCAGCGAGGCGGAGTTGTTTATCGTTGAGGGGGATTCCGCCGGCGGTTCCAGCAAGCAAGGCCGAGACAGAAGAACGCAGGCAATTCTTCCGCTCAAGGGCAAAATTTTGAACGTGGAGAGAACGAGTATAGACAAAATGCTGGCTTTCAAGGAAATTAAGGCTTTGGTTATCGCTCTGGGCGCAGCCATTGCCGAAGAATTTGACATTTCCAAATTAAGATACCATAAAATAATAATTGCCACCGATGCCGATGTGGACGGCTCGCACATCACCACCTTATTGCTTACTTTATTTTTTAGATATTACTTGCCTTTGATAGAGCAAGGTTATTTGTATATCGCCCAGCCGCCGCTGTATAAAATTTTCAAAGGAAAAGACATAAATTACGCTTATAACGACGGCGAAAAAGAGAAGCTGATGAAAGGAAAAGAAAATTACACCGTTCAAAGATATAAAGGTTTGGGCGAGATGAACCCGAGTGAGCTTTGGGAAACGACAATGGATCCGTCAAACAGAATTCTCAAGCAAGTCAGCATAAGCGACGCTGAAGAAGCCGACAAAATTTTTGAAGTATTGATGGGAGACAACGTGGAATCACGCCGTCTCTTTATAGAATCTCACGCCAAAGCGGTCCAAAATTTGGATATCTAATTTTCCGCGACTCTTTTTTGCATTCTAAAATTCTACCACTATTTTGCTGGAGCATAATTAAGCGTGTAATTTTTCTTGCAAAAATTTAGGTTTTGGGGTATGAATGAATACAGACTGTTTTGTATTTATACCTTGAACTTTAAAAAGGAGAAAGGGGGATTACATTGAAAATAAAGCCAATTTTATTGCGAGATCATTCAGAAGAAAGCGAGGAGGCAGAAAAAATATTAAATAATTATTCTATTGATTTTGCCTATCTTTTCTGTAGTGATGGCCGTTTACCAAGTCTAATAAGTTCTGATAGTGCCTATGCATTTGAAGGAGTCGGAGGCATCAGGCTTTTTGTTAGCAATCTCGCAAAATAGTTTTTTTAAGGAGATTTATTTGAATCTCCTTGAGGCAATATCTAGTTTTAATTAGATATTGCCTTTTATTTTTTATCCGCAATTTCTTTTTGGACGAGTCGGGTAAATTGCTCAATCGGCATTGTTTTCCGTTCTTTTTACCAAATTTAACTGTTTTTAAAATGTGTATCTTATTTCTGCTCCAGCATAATTAGCGCAGGATTTTTTTCTTGCAAAAATTTGGGTTTTGGGGTATGAATGAAAGGGAACTTTGTTTGTTGTTTGAAATAATCTTAATAAGAACTTTTTTATTGGAGGATTAGAAAATGGAAGAAAAAATAAAAACGGAAGGACGGGTGGTTTTTACCAGTTGGACAAATATTGAGGTAAAAACTGGCGAGGGTCAAATTGTGAGTTTATCTTGCCGACCTGATGAAGTTGAGAAGGTTAAAGAGTTTTTTCACTCCAAGGTGTGCAATGTCATATCACCTGAAACAAGGAAAGTGAAGGGAGAGGGAGGTTTTCATCAGTATACTAGATATGACATAAATCAACATCGTTATGCCGGAGGACGCGGATACATTGAAGTGCTGGAAATAAAAAACCCGCCGGAGAATCGTTGCGGTTTTATAATTAATGAATATAAACCCTACGATAGGTCGTTTTTCACCGAATGGAAAAAAATTGAAGACGCTATAACAGTCTTTGATTCTCGTTGGGGAAGTTGCGACAATGATAAAACTTTTCCCAAAATGGATGGATTCAAGCGTCTTGTTTATTGCAACGAGTTGACACCATGGTTTTATGCCGTTGGCGAAGAAGAAATTATCGGCGATTATGCTTTTCCTCAAGGATTGCAAGATGATCTTGTGTATAGGGTTGGGAAAAAATTCGTTGTTTACGATCAGGTTGATAAAATTTCCAAAATAAAGAGTTGCATGGGTGCGCGAGTATTTTTGTCCAAAGATGCGAATAATCCACACCGAATTTCTCACCATCGTTTTGTTTATTGGGATGACGGCAGTGTTTATGATGGAAGTTATAACTACGACAAACATCCACCTCGTCCCGTTAACGAAAACGAGGAATGGATAACGAAAGCGATTGGTGATTTTTACCGATTGCTTTCCGGGCAAAAAACGAGTTTTTCTGTAAAATTTACGAATGGCGATGAATTTGCCGGCAAAATAAAACCGGCGAGCAAATCACCTTGCGCGGCGGGTAGATACAACTTAAGGGTGACAATAAAGGGAGGGGAAATTTTGGAGGGGTATGTTGATTTCAAGCCAAAACCGGAAGCTCCCGATATTGTTAAGGCGGTTGTAGTAAATTATGAAAAAAAAGGAATCAAGGTAGAAAAAGTTGAAGTAACCAGTGGCAATGTTGAGCGTGGCGGTAAAAAATGGGCAGGTGTTTTTTATCAGCCATAAAAAACATAGAAAAAGTTATTTTAAATCAAAACAGCGGGTTTGGGAAAAGAAATTTCCAAGCCCGCTTTATTTTTTATCCGCGATTTCTTTTTGGGCGAGTCGGGCGAAATTATCAACTGGCATAGTTTCCTGTTCTTTTTTGTCGCGGAAGTTGACGGCGACAGTTCCAGCTTCTTTTTCTTTTTCGCCGACGACAAGAAGATAAGGGATTTTTTGAGTCTTGCCGGCGCGAATTTTTTTCCCCAAAGTTTCGTTGGACTTATCCATCTCGGCTCTGACGCCGGCGGATTTTAATTCGCTCAAGACTTTTTTGCCGTAATCGTTGAATTTTTCTCCCACCGGAATTATCAAAACTTGAACGGGCGAGAGCCAAACGGGGAAAGCTCCGGAATAATGCTCAATAAGCGCGCCGATAAATCTTTCAAATGAACCAAGTATGGCGCGATGCACCATAACCGGAGTTTTTTTGTTGCCTTCTTTGTCTATATATTCGGCGTTAAATCTTCCGGGCATAGAAAGGTCAACTTGAATTGTCCCCATTTGCCAATTTCTGCCGATGGCGTCTTTGATGTTGAATTCAATTTTAGGCCCATAAAACGCGCCTTCGCCTTCTTTGATTTTGTATTCCAATCCCTTTTCATTAAGCGATTTTACAAGCGCGCCGGTGGCCAACTCCCAGACATCATCATCTCCAATATGCTTTTCCGGTTTCGTGGCTATGAAAATTTCACACTCTTCAAAACCGAATGTTTTATAAATATCCAAAGCGTAATCCACCATTCCGATTATTTCATCATTCAGCTGTTCTTCCGTACAATAAGAATGAGCGTCGTCTTGAGTGAAAGCTCTCACCCGCAAAAGACCATGAAGCACGCCCGAAAGCTCGTGCCTATGCACAAGTCCAAACTCGGAATATCTTAAAGGCAGGTCGCGGTAAGAATGCATACCTTCTTTGTATATAAGCATACCGCCCGGACAATTCATCGGCTTGATGGACATTTCTTCGTCGTCAATCTTGCTGAAATACATATTGTCTCTGAATTTGTCCCAGTGTCCGGAAGTCACCCACAATTCTTTGCTTAAAATAATCGGAGTCATTACTTCTCCATAGCCGCGTTTCTCGTTCTCTTTTCTAATAAAATTTTTTAGTTCGTTATAAATAATCATTCCTTTCGGATGCCAGAAAGGGAAGCCCGCGCCTTCTTCGTGGAATGAAAAAAGATCCAATTCTTTCCCCAATTTGCGGTGGTCTCTTTTTTCCGCTTCTCCCATCATTTTTAGATAATCGTCCAATTCTTGCTTGCTGGAAAAGGCCACGCCGTAAATTCTGGTCAGCATTTTGTTTTTCTCGCTTCCTTTCCAGTAAGCGCCGGCGACTTTTGTGAGCTTGAAAGCGTCGGGGTCAATTTCTTTTGCGGATTCAATATGCGGTCCGGCGCAGAGGTCGGTGAAATCTCCGGATTTATAGATAGAAATTTTTCCTTGCCCGCCATAGCTACGCTCTGGCGTTTGCGGGCGGGTCCCTTTTTCCAGTTCATCAATCAGTTCCAGTTTGAACGGCTGGTCTTTAAAAATTTCTTTGGCTTCTTGGGCGGAAATTTCTTCTTTTTCAAATTTAATACCTTGCTTTATTAGTTCTTTTATAAAACTTTCCAAAACAGGCAGTTTTTCTTCGGTGGGCGAGTGGTCAAGGCTGGAAAAATCAAAATCATAATAAAAACCGTTTTCAATCGTCGGCCCGATGCCCAATTTTACTTCCGGATGCTTGCTTGTAATGGCCATTGCCATCAAATGCGCTAGCGAATGACGAATTTGGTCTACGCTGGAATGATTTTTCATAACCTAATAATACTACAAAACCTTTTTTTCTGCATCTGCCATCTCCTTTATCTCCTCCACCAGTATGGAATGTTCGCCGTTGCGGACGGAGTGGCGGCCTTTGACGGCGACACAGTTTCCTTCGCGGATTATACTGGCGTATTTTTCAAAAACTTTCGGGAAGACCACATTTTCAATACTGTCGGCGTAGTCGGACAATTTCATAAATATCATCGGGTCGCCTTTTTTGGTGTTTATTTTTTTGGCTTCTTCTATCATCCCGGCCGTTACCAAGGGCATATTGTCCGGCAGATTTTTGATGTCGCCTATTTTTGTTTTTATCTTTTCCAGCTTGTCTTTGAATTTGTCCAAAGGATGGCCGGAGACATACAAGCCCAGCAGTTCTTTTTCCCACAGCAATCTATCGTGCTGGGAAGCCGGTTCCGTTTCTTTGAAACGCAGTTCCGGCAGGCTGGCATTGTCTGTCATCAAAGCAAAAAGCGAGTTTTGGTTTTTCTTGGCTTTGCCGGATTCTTTGTTGTAAGCCAAGGCGTCTTCCGTATTGAAAATAAGCTTGTTTCTTTCGCCGAAGGCGTCCATCGCGCCGGATTTTATGAGCGATTCCAGAGATTTTTTGTTCAAGTTTTTATGTTGGACGCGGTCCAGAAAATCGGCGAATGATTTATATCGCCCGTTTTTTTCGCGTTCTTCTATTACGGCGTCGGCTATTTCTTTGCCGAGATTTTTTATGGTGTAAAGTCCGAACCTTATTCCTTCCTCTTCTTTTACCTGCCCGTCCGGCAGGCGGGTTTTTATTACGGTAAAATCACCAAGGCTTTCGTTGACGTCGGGGGGCAAGACGGGCAGTTTCATTCGGACGCATTCGCCGATTGTCTCGGCGATTTTTTCCACTTCGCCGGCATCGGCCGTCAGCACCGCCGCCATAAATTCGGCCGGATAATTAGCCTTCATATAAGCCGTTTGATAAGCCACTTTGGCGTAAGAAGCGGCGTGGGCTTTGTTGAAACCGTAACCTTTGAACGGGTCAAACAATTGCCAAAGTTCTTCCGCTTTTTGCAGAGAAAGTCCGCCATGCTTCTGGCATCCTTCTATGAATATTTTTTCCTGTTTGGCCATTTCTTCCGGAATCTTTTTGCCGATGGCTTTGCGGAATTTGTCCACCGTGTCCCAGTTGTAGCCGGCCAGCTCAATGGCGATAAGCAAGACATCGTCCTGATAAGTGACAACGCCGTAGGTTTTGTCCAGAATTTTTTCCAGCCGCGGGTCGGGGTAAGTTATTTTTTCCCGTCCGTGTTTTCTTTTTATGTAAGTCGGAATGTTGGCCATAGGCCCGGGACGAAAGAGGGCGATCATAGCCATTATATCCGTAACGGTTGTCGGTCTTAATTCTTTGAGATATCTGGTCATACCCGAACCGCCGAGCTGAAACAGCCCTATTGTTTCTCCTTTAGCCAAGTGTTCAAAAGTGTTTTTGTCATCAAGCGGAATTTTTTCTATATCTATTTCTATGCCCCGTCTTTGTCTTACCAGTTCAACGGAATTGCCGAGGGTGGACAAGTTTTTGATTCCCAAAAAGTCCATCTTAAGCAATCCCGCTTCCTCTACCGAATACATATCGTACTGGGTGATTATTTTGTCTCCGTTCGGCTCAAATTGGAGAGGCGTGTAATCGGTCAGGTCGGTCGGCGAAATGACGACTCCGGCGGCGTGCACGGAGACGTGCCTGGCTCCGCCTTCTATTTTTTTGGCGATGTCTATTATTTCTTTGACTTCGCTTTCTTTTTTATATATTTCGGCCAGTTCCGGCGTGATGCTTAAGGCTTGGTCTATGGTCATGGGAAATCCTTGCGAGCCCATCGGTATGAGCTTGGAGATTCTGTCGCCCAGCTCATAGGGCTTGCCCAAAGCGCGGGTGATGTCTCTGACCGAACCTCGGGCCATCATGGTGCCGAAGGTGCCGATTTGAGCGACATGGTTTTTACCGTATTTCCGCTTGGTGTATTCCAAAATTTCCTCTCTTCGGTCGTCGGCGAAATCCATATCAATATCGGGCGGCGACGGGCGATAAGGATTGAGAAATCTTTCAAAAGGCAGGGCGTATTTTATCGGGTCCACATTGGTGATGCCCAAGACATAAGAAACGACGGAGCCGGCGGCGGAACCTCTGGTGTTGGTTATTATCTTTTGGCTTCGGGCGAAGTTTATCAGGTCGGCCACTATCAAGAAATAAGGAGCGTAACCTTTGGAAGTGATGACCTCTAGCTCATATTCCAGCCTTTTTTTGACTTCTCCGTCGGTGTCATCCGCGCCGAATATTTTTAAATAATTTTGCCTAGCGCTTTCAATCAGAAATTCTTCCGGTTTTTTGTTTCCTTCTATATCAAGTTTGGGGAAAACCCATTTGCCCAAACTTAATTTGACATCGCACATCTCGGCGATTTTGAAAGTGTTTTCCACCGCATCGGGAATATCTCTGAACAATTTTTCCATTTCTTCTCCGGATTTCATGGAGAAATCGTCCAGTTTCATGGTGAGGCGGTTGGCATCGGCCAGTTCGGCGTTGGTTTGAATGGCCACGAGAATATCTTGCGCCATAGCATCCGCGGGTTTCAAATAATGGACGTCTTGAGTCGCAACAAGAGGGATGTTTGTTTTTCTGGCTAATTCCACAAGTCCTTTTTGGATATCGCTATGATTTTCTATATCCGGATGATGGCTTATTTCTATGTAAAAATTTCCTTTGCCGAAAATATCTTCGTATTCTCTAGCCGCTTTTTCCGCTCTTTCCGGATCTTTCCTTTCTATCATTTTGGAAACTTCTCCGGCCATGCAGGCGGAAAGGGCGACAAGCCCTTCGTGGTGTTTTCTTAGAAATTCTTTGTCCACTCTCGGCTTGTAATAGTATCCTTCCAAATAACTGGCGGTGACGATTTTCAAAAGATTTTTGTAGCCAGTTTCGTTTTTGGCGAGCAAGATGAGATGATGCCGTTTGTTGTCTATGTTCGGACGCTTCTGAAGCATTGACTCAAGGGCGATGTAAGTTTCCACGCCGATTATCGGCTTGATTCCGGCCTTGTGGCATTTTTTGTAAAACTCAATTGTTCCGTACATATTGCCGTGGTCGGTCAGAGCGATGGCGGGCATGTCCAGCTTCACGGCTTCATCCACCAAATCGTCAATTTTTATCAGCCCGTCCAGGAGGGAATAATGCGAGTGCGTATGAAGATGGACGAATTTAGACGGCATAATAACACTATATCAAATTATTTTGCTAAACAAAATTAGAAATTTAAAATTTAAAACAAATCTTACCAATAAAATGCTATCGCTAGGGAATGGTAAGATTTGTTTTAAATTTTGGAGGAGTTATAATTTAATTAAGATGGCGATTAAAAGCGAAACGAAAGAAAAAATAATTTTACTTCTGGCTTCGGGAGTTGTTTTGGGTCTTTCAAGGTCACCCAGAAATTATTTTAAGGTTTTGAAAGGCGCGGCGAAAGAATGGAAAGAAATAAATAGAAACAAATTAGTTCGCATTGTCCGTGAATTCTATAACGACCGTTTGATTGACTACAAAGAAGACAAAGACGGTTCTGTAAAAATTATCCTCACTAAAGAGGGTCAAAAAAAAGCCTTGAAATTCAAACTGGACGAAATGGAAATCAAAAAACCGGCGAAATGGGATGGGGAATGGCGAATCGTTATTTTTGATATTCCGGAAAGATTCAAAAAAGCCAGAGAAGCGTTGAGAATGAAATTGAAAGATTTAGGTTTTCTGGAATTGCAAAAATCGGTGCTCGTTTTGCCTTATGAATGCGAAGATGAGATTGATTTTATAGTTGAAGTCTTTCTTATCAGGCCATTTGTGAGATTTGTCAGAGTAAAATCTTTTACGAATGAGGAGCAATTGAAAATAAAATTCGGATTATATTAAAAAATGATTTATCGATGCTTGCCGAATTTTTGAAGAAAAATTTGTAAATTTATGGTTAAATCAAAATCTTACCGATAAAATGCTATCGCTGGGGAATGGTAAGATTTTGATTTATGAAATATGGAAATTTAAATTATAAATTATGAACAATAAAAATAAACAATATAAACATAATTTTAAATTTATCGTCGGGATAGATGAGGCGGGAAGGGGGCCGTTGGCGGGGCCGGTGTGCGTGGGGGCGGTGGGGGTAAAATTAGAAAATAAAAACGAAAAATTAAAAATTTTGGAAGGCATCAAAGATTCCAAGAAATTAAGCGCCAAAAAAAGGGAAGAGTGGTTTAAAGTTCTGCGGGAAAATCCGGAGTTTGAATGTCATCATGTTTTTGTAAGCAATGAAATGATAGATAAATTCGGCATACGGAAGGCGGTGCTATACGGGGTGGAAAAAATTTTGGAAAAATTTTCCCGCCAGCCGGACTTGGTAATGCTGGACGGCTCGCTTTACGCGCCGGAAAAATACAATCAGGAGACCATCATAAAAGGAGACGAGAAAATCCCGCTTATAGCCGCCGGTTCCATCGTTGCCAAAGTTTCAAGAGACAAGGTGATGATGAATATGCACCAAAAATATCCCGAATACTGCTTTAACGAGCACAAAGGCTACGGCACCAAAAAACATTTTGAAAAAATAATCAAACACGGCTTCTGCGACATCCATCGGAAAACTTTTTGCGGAAACGTTATTAGCCTTGCGAAGAACGGATAATTGTGTATAATTGCAAATAATATGGTAGTAAGAATGCGAAGCACCCGTTCTCATACGGGGAACAGAAGAGCACATCATGCGCTGAAAGCGGCGCAGTTTGTGACTTGCAAAAAATGCGGAACTCAAGCTTTGCCCCACACGGTTTGCCTTAATTGCGGCGAATATAAAGGAAGACAGGTTATTGATGTCCTGGCTAAACTTAACAAAAAAGAGCGGAAGGCCAAGGAACACGAGCTTGCGGAAAAAGAAAACAAGTAAGATTTTTTAAAATCTAATTTTTATGGCAAACAGGCATTTATCCAGGAGCGTAGCGATGCAGTCCCTTTTTGAATGGGATTTTAGCGGACAGGATAAATCAAAAATAAATTCAATCATAAAGCGCAATGTGGAGCAATTCGCCCCAGGTCTTGAAGACTCCGTTTTCGTGGAAGCTCTCATAAGAGGCGTTATCAAAAAACAAAAAAAGATAGACAGCATTATAGAAAAGGCGGCTCCAGAATGGCCATTGGATCAGATTGCCGCCGTGGACAGAAATGTCTTGAGAATCGGGCTTTTTGAGTTGCTTTTCGGCAACAAAAAAGAAGTGCCCAACAAAGTCGCCATAAACGAGGCCATTGAGCTGGCCAAAACTTTCGGCGGCGATTCTTCCGGAAAATTCGTCAACGGAGTGCTTGGCACCGTTTATCGGGAAATGGGCGGAGAAGAAGAGGACGAAAAAAAAGAAAAAGAACCGGAAAAATTTATTGAGGAAAAACTTGCCGGAGCGGTCGTGCGCAAAAAAAACGGCGATGACATGGAATTTGCTCTCGTTCACGATATTTTCGGCTACTGGACGCTTTCCAAAGGAAGGATAGAAGAAGGCGAGAATGCGGCCGACGGAGCGAAAAGAGAAATAATGGAAGAAATAGGCTTAGATGTGGAAGTGGGCAAAGAATTGGGCAAGAACGAATATATGGCTTCCGATCCGGAAAAAGGAAAAATCAAAAAAAGCGTCACTTATTTTCTCGCTTTGGCCAAAAACGACGAGATAAAACTCAAACAGACGGGCGGTTTGGACGATGCCAAATGGTTTAGGATGAAGGAATTGCCCGAGCTTAAAATGTACGACGACATAAGAGGCATTTTGGCGGAAGCGATAAAAGAATTGAACAAAAAATGAACTTCTCAAAATTTGAAGAAAAAATAGGGGTTGATTTTAAAGACAAAAATCTGCTCCGGCAGGCTTTCACCCACAGGTCTTATCTGAACGAGAACCTGTCTTTGGCTTTGGAGCAGAACGAACGACTGGAATTTCTGGGCGATGCCATCTTGGAGCTGGCCATAACCGAATATTTATACAAAAAATATCCCAAGAAAACAGAAGGGGAAATGACGGGGCTAAGGGCGGCGCTGGTCAATGCCATTACGCTTTCCGAAGTCGCCAACAGTCTTAACATCGGCGATTTCATGCTTCTTTCCAAAGGAGAAGCCAAGAGTTTGGGCAAGGCGAGGCAATACATTCTGGCCAACGCTTTTGAAGCTCTCATCGGGGCGATTTATCTTAATGGCGGATATGAAGAAACTTTCAACTTTTTGGAAAAAAATCTTTTCGGTAAAATTGAAGAAGTGATTGAGAAAAAATTATGGATAGATGCCAAGAGCTTGTTTCAGGAAAAATCGCAGGAGCTGGAAAGCGCCACTCCGTCGTATAAAGTTTTGGCCGAATCCGGCCCCGACCACGAAAAAGTTTTTACTATGGGTGTTTTTTTAGCGGATGAATTGATAGCGGAAGGACAAGGCGCTTCCAAGCAAGAAGCAGAACAAAACGCCGCCCGAAATGCCCTAAAAGCGAAAAATTGGCAGGCCTGCCTGCCGGCAGGCAGGTGAAATAATCCCGCTTAGGAGCGGGATTGACAGTGTTTTTTAAAGGGTTAGGCTGGAAGTGGACAGTATCTTTGAAAACAACACAAAAATCCTTGATATTTATCTTTATTTCAACTTTTTAAATATCATATTTGATTTTTGTATTACATAGGGGGCGTTAAAAAATTTATTTTATTTCACTATTTTTTCACCCAAACAGAAAGGGGGTGAGCGAAAATGAAGAATTGTCTTGGAGACAAAGAAGTTGCTGAGTTTATAAAAAGCAACATCAAGAAAATAATTGATGTTGCGGGAAAGACGAACATCGTTTTTCCTCCATACAAGGCTATAGCGGAAGAGTTGAAAGAAAACTACAAATCTTTCGCTGAGGCTTTGGCAAGAAAAAATCTGGCCGGATACGACCAGATGACAAAAAAGAATAAAATGATGATTGAGATGTATGAATTGGCCGTCGCTTTGCAAAAGGTTGCGGAAGATCTTTTGCAAGAAATAAAAACAACAAGCAAGAGGAGTAATTTTTTAGTAGCGGCATCCATTCTGTAGTTGAGGTTTTTTAATAGCATATATTCGCCCCCATGCGCAGAAAGGGAGTTCTCAACAGAGGCTCCCTTTTCTTTTTATAAAACCGCTATTTACCCTATAATATACCTATGATTTTAAAGCGGTTGGAATTATCCGGCTTCAAGTCGTTTGCCAAGACGACTGTTTTACAGTTTCCTTCCGCCGTTGCGGCGGTAGTCGGACCGAACGGTTCCGGCAAATCCAATGTCGCCGAGGCCTTGCGTTGGGTTTTGGGCGAGCAGTCCATGAAAAGTTTGCGCGGAAAGAAAGGCGAAGACCTTATTTTCAACGGCTCGCAAACCGCCGCCAAAATGGGACGAGCGTCGGTTTCTTTGATTTTTGACAATAAAAATAAAATACTGCCGGTTGATTTTGAAGAAGTGATTATCACCAGACTAGTGCACAGAAGCGGAGAAAACGAGTATCTTATAAACGATTCGCCTGTTCGCCTCAAAGACATAACGGAATTGCTTGGCAGTGTCGGACTTGGCGCGTCCAGCCACCACATCATCAGCCAAGGTGAGGCGGACAGATTTTTGAACGCCTCGCCCAAAGACAGAAAAGAGATGATAGAAGAGGCGCTGGGACTAAAAATTTACCAAATTAAAAAAGTGGATGCCGAAAAGAGGCTGGAAAAGACGGCGGAAAACATAAAGCAAGTGGAGAGCCTGAGAAGAGAAATCCAACATCAGTTAAAGTTTCTGAAAAAAGAAGCGGAAAAGATTGAAGAGGCGGAAAAATTTAAAACAGAGCTTAAAAATATTTATGCCCAATTTATACCTCAAGAAAGGGATTATTTGAAAAGAGAATCGGACAAAATAATCGCCGAAAAAAACAAGATTGTTGAAGAATTTAAAACGGCGGAAAAATCAAGGCCGTTTTTTCATGGAGAATCGCCCACTGAAAACGCGCGTAAAACGATAAAAGATATTGAAATTAAATTAGCCAAAGAAGAATCAGAGCTAGGCAAATCTCGTTCCGGTCGTAACGCTTTGGAAAGGGAACTGGGCAAATTGGAAGGCATTATGGAGTACAGGCAGTTGTTGTCTTCAGGGTCTTCAAAATCAAAAGGCGAACCGCCACCGATCCCTTGCTTAGAAGTTTTAGAGATTATAAAAGCTGTTCAAAAGTCGGCGATTTTGGGTGCGGCCAATTCCGATATCGCGGAAGCGAGAAAAATTTTTGAAGAAATAGCTTCATCGACCAAAGAGTTTATCGCCAAAATTTCAGGAAAACAGGATAACGCCGTCATTGACGGTAATGATGCAAGCGATTTAAATAAAAAAAAGAATGAAATCCAAGAAACGATTGGTGCGATAGAGAAACAGGAAAAAGAAATAATAGAAAAAGTTTCCAAGTTAAAACTGGAAGCGGAAGAAAACAGGCGCAAAATCGCCGAAATGGAAAAAGAAAGTTATCAGGCGGAAGCCAAATTAAGAGAAATTAAAGGACATTTGGCGCGGTTAAGTTTGGAAGAAGACAAAGTAAAATTGAGAACGGACGAGCTTAAAAGGGAAGAAGCGGAAGCTGTCGCTTTGCTGGGTCTGCAATTTCTAGAATCTTTTGCCCCAACATCAAGGTTAAACCTTGATGTTGAATTGAGTTATCAGGAAAGGGAAAAATTTTTGAAGCAGGCGGAAAGACTGAAAATTAAACTGGAAGATTGCGGAGCGGTGGGCGGAGAAGTTTTAAACGAATATAATCAGACCAAACAAAGGGACGAAGGGTATGAAAAAGAACTAAGCGACTTGGCGGTGGCGGAAAAATCTTTGCGGGAAATTATGGCTGAACTGGCGGATAAAATAGAAAACGATTTTTTCGGCGGAGTGGAAAAAATAAACGAAGAATTTAGCAAGTTTTTTGTTTCCGTTTTTGGCGGAGGAAAAGCGGAATTGAAATTTGTAAAAAAGGAGAAGAAATCGTTTTCGGACGACTCCCCCTCTTTGTCCGAGAGGGAGAAAACGATTTCTTCTCCTTTTTTCGCATTAGAAGAAAAGGACATCTCATCCTTCCTTAAACCGGAAGAAACGGGTATTGAAATTTCCGTCAGCCATCCCAAGAAAAGAATTTCCTCTTTGGAAATGCTGTCGGGCGGGGAGAGATCTCTGGTGGCCATCTCTTTGCTTTTCGCCATGTCTCAAGTCAACCCGCCGCCGTTTTTGATTTTGGACGAAACCGATGCCGCTTTAGACGAGGCCAATTCGCAAAAATACGCTTTGATGCTCAAAAATTTGGGAGAAAAAACCCAGCTTATCGTCATCACTCACAACCGAGAAACGATGCGTCAGGCCGATATAATTTACGGCATCACTATGAGCGCAGACGGCATTTCCCGCTTGCTCTCCATAAAATTTGACGATGCCAAAGATTACATAAATCAATAAAAAGAAAGCCACCCGAGGGATGGCTTTTAAGTGTGCGACTACTCTTAGCGGAAGTCGCTATTATTATATAGAGAAATGGTTGTTTGAGTTTTTTGGATGGTAAAAAAATAGATACCATTTTTTGAAAGTCAACCATTTCTCTTTAAAAATTGTTTAAGGACTAATCTAACAATAATATAGCACACTGTTAAAATAATGCAATAGATTTAAGATTTTATCATTATAAGCATCATTTTAAAGGGTTTTTCGGCCTTGAGCGAGTGGGGTTGGCCGGCGGGCATTATTATCATTTCTCTTTTTTTGACAAGATGAATTTGACCGGAAATTTTGACTTCCGCTTCGCCGTCTAAGATGTAAACGGTGGCATCATATGGCGCCGTGTGCTCGCTCAATCCCTGTCCGGCGTCAAAAGCGAAAACTGTCAGCGTGCCTGTCGGCAACTTCAAAATCTCCCGGCTGACCACCGAACCGTCCTGGTAATTTATCAGTTTTTCCAAATCCAAATTCTTGGCTTTAAGTTCGTTTGTTTTATTTTCCATAAAATTATGCCGCCGGTCGGACTTGAATCGACACGGGATTGCTCCCACACGATTTTGAGCTTGCCCGCCTTTGGCGGGTCGTGCGCGGTCGCCTAAGGCGACTAAATCTGCCAATATAATACTGTAGCTCTATCATTCACTCGAACCTTTTTAATAATTTATTTAGAAACAGACACTCCTGTACCACCACATTTAGGACAAATAACCCACTTAAAAGAATTTCCAAAAATGCCCCATCTTGTTTTTGTTGTGCTTCCAAATCCACTACAGTCTTTACATGGATTATCTATTGAATCTAATTTCTTTTTATTTAGAGTAAGTGGATCACTCATAACATCCCATACAATTTCTAATATTTTTTCCGATGGAAGCTTTTCGACTTTTAGTAAATATTCAAAAAGGTGCCCTGCACCATATTTTTTGAATATTTCTTGCATCCTTTCTTTCAAATCCTGTTCATTTTTTGCTTTTTCTTTCCATTCTTTAACTGAATCAAACTCAATTACAATTTTTTCTTCATCTTCTTTTTCTTTTTTGTCTTGTCTTACCGCTCTAAAAAAAATATAACCCGCCAAAACAAAACCACCAATCCAGATAAATGGGATTACATCAAAAACAAGTGTGGCAATGGATATTCCTAAAATTATTAGACTTCCAATACCCCCTAATATTAATTGTTTTAAGTTTGATTTCTTTGTCATACAACTTTAAATTTAAGATTGCAACCATTACTACGTGATGCCGGTGGTGGGACTTGAACCCACAACCCTTGCGGGACGCGATTTTGAGTCGCGCGCGTATGCCAATTCCGCCACACCGGCATTTTAGCTTTTTAAAGAATCTAAAAATTTTCTGCCAACCCCGCTTTTTAAAAACTTTTCTCTTTCTCTCGCTTTCTTATAATCTTCATAATTTTCTACAAATATTGTTTTATAAGGAGCAAAGTTTTTCGTACTTTTATTATAACCTAAATTATGGCTTTGTATCCGGCGATTAAAATTATTAGTAATACCGACATATCGATAATTTTTAACTAAGCTTTTTATCACATAGACATACACCATAATTTTTTGCGCGGTCGCCTAAGGCGACTAAATCTGCCAACTTGTCCGCCTTTGGCGGATTTCGCCACACCGGCATTTTAAATACAACTCTCATAGTAATGCCTAAATGCCTCTTGCGTCAATAAGCCTCTGCGATATAATAAGTGCATAAATTTATGACAGAAAATGATTTAGCGACACTGGGGAGCGTTTTTCTTATTGAAGTTGATAAGATAAAACCCAATTCCCAACAGCCGAGAACGGAATTTGATTTGGAGAAGATTAAAGATTTGTCCGAATCAATCAGGCAGTATGGCGTACTTCAGCCTTTGGTTGTTATCAGAAGAGAAACTGAAAATGAGAACGGCATCTCGGTTGAATATGAACTTATCGCCGGAGAAAGAAGATTAAGAGCTTCAAAACTGGCCGGTCTAAGCCAAGTGCCGGTGGTCATCAGGAAAGAAAGCGACGAAAAGACGAAACTGGAACTAGCCATAATTGAGAATTTGCAAAGAGAAGATTTGAATGCCATTGACCGAGCTATGGCCTTCGGCAAACTGGTGAACGATTTTAAACTCAAGCATCACGAAGTGGCCACGCGCGTCGGCAAAAGCCGGGAATATGTCAGCAACACGATAAGGCTCTTGATGTTGCCGGAAGAAATTCAAAGCGGTCTGACGAAGGGCGATATAAGCGAGGGCCATTGCCGGGCGCTTTTGGCTTTGGATGGAAGATTGGAAGAGCAGATGACTCTTTACCGAGACATCATTGGGAAAAAAATGAGCGTCCGGCTGGTGGAAAAAATAACCAGAAATATGGTCAACGGAATATTGGCGGTTGAAGAAGGCGTCAATGCGGAGTTGAAATCAATGGAGAAAAAATTGGCCGACACTTTGGGAACGAAAGTGCAGATAGAAATGGCGGGAGGGCGGGGAACCATTTCCATAAACTTTTTTTCCAACGAAGAATTGAACGCTTTTTTGAACAGAATGATGAAAGAAGCGGGGAATAACATTCAAAATGAAACAATCATCGGTAAAAGTGTTGATGGAATAATTGAAAACGAAAAAGTGCCGGCCGAAAAAAGCGATTTCAGCGGGGCCGCCACCGTCGACCCCGTGGAAGAACTGCTAAAAAATTTTTCTTTGTAACTTTAAATTTAGAAATTTAAAGTTCCTTTTCCGAATTTTCTTCCATTGGGTTTTTCCAGCTGGCGTAGTCGCATTTGGGGTAGCGGGAACAGCCGTAAAACATACGGCCTTTTTTTGTTTTTTTCATTACAATATCGCCAACATCGTCCGGTGAAAATTCGGCGCATTTGGGGCATTTCATTCCGATTTCTCTGGCCGGGTTTTTTATCGGTTTGGCGGTTTTGCATTCCGGAAAGCCGGAGCAGGCCATAAATTTGCCGAATCGGCCTTGCTTGATGACCATCGGCTTTCCGCAATTCGGGCAGATTTCGTTCGTTTTTTCTTCCATATTCTTTTTTTCCACCTCCGTTTCTTTTTTAAGCAGATTTTCGTGGAACGGCTCGTAAAATTCTTTTATGACCGGCACCCATTTGGCTTGGCCTTCGGCGATTCTGTCCAAATCTTCTTCCATTTTGGCGGTAAAATTTATGTCCACTATCTGGGGAAAATGCGCGACCAGAATATCGTTGACCATGTTTCCCGTTTCAGTGGGGACAAATCTTCTTTGCTCGTTTTTGGCCACGTAATTTCTGGTCTGGATGGTGGCGATAGTCGGCGCGTAAGTGGAAGGCCGGCCGATGCCGTGTTCTTCCATCGCTTTTATCAAGCTGGCTTCATTATATCTCGGGGGCGGTTCGGTGAAATGCTGTTCCGGTTTTAATTCTTTCAAATTTAAAATTTCATTTTCTGCCAAGGGAGGCAAAATATTTTCCGTGAATTTGGAAGGATAAATTTTCAGCCAACCGTCAAACTTAAGAGTTGAGCCGTTTGCTCGGAAAATAAAATTTTTGGCGGAAATGTCGGCGGTGGTGGAGTCAAAAACGGCCGGTTGCATTTGGCAGGCGATAAACCTTCTCCAGATCAAATCGTAAACTTTATGTTGTTTTGCGTCCAAGCTGTCTTTCATTGATTCCGGCGTTCTTGAGGGAGTGGTCGGCCTTATGGCCTCATGGGCTTCCTGCGCGCCTTTGGCTTTGTTTTTGAATCGGCGCGGTTCGGATAAGGAATAATCTTTGCCGAAACTGGAATCAATAAAAGTTTTGGCGGCCGACAAAGAATCTTGAGAAAGATTGACCGAGTCGGTTCTCATGTATGAAATGTAACCAGCCTCGTAAAGCTGTTGAGCCAGCATCATTGTCTGCTTGGCGGAGTAACCCAGCTTGTTGGACGACTCTTGTTGGAAAGAGCTGGTGGTGAAAGGCGCGCCGGGAAGTCTTCTGGCTTCTTTGGATTCAACTTCGGCTACTTTATATTCCGCTCCGCCTAAATCTTTGAGTATTCGGTCGGATTCTTCTTTGTTTTTGGTTTCCAGTTTGTCCAAAGTTTTGCCGTCTTTTTTATAAAGATAAGCTTCAAAAACTTTTTCTTGTTCTTTCTTAGTGTTTAAAAAAGCGGACAGGCTCCAATATTCTTGCGGCTGGAAGGCCTGGATTTCTTTTTCTCTGTCGGCGATTAGCCTGACGGCGACGGACTGGACTCTTCCGGCCGACAATCCGCGGAAAAATTTTCTCCACAAGAAAGGGGAGAGTTCGTAGCCGACGAGGCGGTCAAGAATTCTTCTGGCTTGCTGGGCGTCAACCAGATTCATTTCTATTTTTCGCGGGTTGGCCAGCGCTTCATTGATGGCGGTTTTTGTTATCTCGTGAAAAACGATTCTTTTGGCGTCTTTGGCGTCAAGAATGTTGGCAATGTGCCAAGCGATGGCTTCTCCTTCGCGGTCCTCGTCGCTTGCTAGAATTATTTCCGTCGCTTTGGCGGCCAGTTTTTTCAGCTCGTTAACTCTTTTTCTGGCTTTGACGGGAATGATATAAGACGGTTCAAAGTTGTTGGCCGTGTCAATGCCCAGTTTTGATTTAGGCAGGTCGCGCACGTGCCCGTAAGAAGATTCAATCTGATATTCATCGCCCAAAAATCCGGAGATGGTTCTAGCTTTGGTGGGGGATTCCACTATCACCAGCTTCATCTCTACCAGCTTTTTATTTTTAGTTTTGGTTGCCGTTGTCATAGCTATGAGTATATTGAAACAATTTCAAATTGCAAAAATGAACACACAAATTCACAAATAAATATAAAACAAATACGAATTACTTACATCACACATCACATAAATTTGCGATAGTAATTTTATGTGATAGAATGGACAGTATGGATGTGAATAAAGAAAATATAAATAAAAAACAATGAATTATAAAAACAAAAAAACAAAAGTGTCGATAAATAATTATCCAAGAGGAGAAATGGCCAAAGAAATTTTAAAAGCCTTGGCGGTTGGCGGAATCTTGGCTTCAAGCTTGGCTTTGCCAAATCTTCCTCAGGTTTTAAAGTTTCTTGGCGTAATTGGGGCAAAAGACAGATATAGAGCCAAAAGAACCATATATAATCTTAAATGTTTGACTACGATAGGTTGTTAAGAGTAATATCTTAACAATTATGTTGCAAAAACTTCACAAAAACGCCAAAACAAATTACAGCATCAGAAAGGAAATCAAAGAAAGCGATTTGTCCGTTTCCGCT
>Ga0209212_1001657_pt1 | contig 35001 bp, 36 predicted proteins | sample RifGroC2_FD_183996 | JGI IMG/M metagenome (GOLD analysis project Ga0209212, IMG submission 183996) | Groundwater microbial communities from Rifle, Colorado, USA - Groundwater C2 (SPAdes) (version 2) | ecosystem: Environmental > Aquatic > Deep subsurface > Groundwater | place: Rifle, Colorado...
TGGTGTGCTTGTCCTTGGAAAGTTCCAGGATGGCCTCGGCCAGGCGGCCGAGGATGTTGTGGAACAGCATGGACTCCATGTCCTTGTTGGCCTTGTGCAGGCGCTCCACGAGCGTCTGCAGCAGGTTCAGGGAGAAGTCCGGGTTCTCGATGATCAGGCGCTTGAAGTTCTTCTTGGAGATCACCAGCACCTCGCTGTCCTCGGCGGCCTGCGCCGAGGCCGAGCGGGTCCTGCCGCCCAGCAGCGACATCTCGCCGAAGAAATCCCCTTTCTTGAGGTAGGCGAAGGTCTTTTTCTTGCCGCCGCCCACCGTGGTGAAGATCTTGATGCGGCCGGTCTTCACGATGAAGAAATTATTCCCCAGGTCCGCTTTCGCGAAGACCATCTGGCCGGCCGCGTACTTCTTGAGCCCGGCTATGGAGAAGAGTTTCTTTAAGTCGCTGCTGCTGAGGTCCTTGAAGAATGAGATTTGTTTAAGCACGGAAGACACCATTTACTTTATCTCCTGCATGGGCATGCCGCACTTGGGGCACTTGCCCGGTTTGTCGGCCTCCACGCATTTCATGGCGCAGGTGTACTTCTTGCCCGCCTTGGCGGCCTTCTTGGCGCCGGCTTTTTTGTCCTTGGCCATCGCGGGGCCGTGGCCCTTATGCTCTTTGGCGGCGGCTTCCTGGATCTGCTTGACGGCCTCGGGGGTGGCGGCGGTTATCGTAACCTTGACGCCGCCCTCGATGTTCTCCACCTTGGTCTGAGCGCCGGTCACCGTGGTGGGGCAGCCGGGGCATTTTTCGCCCTTGGCGCCGTAATGCACCATGGAGAGTTCCTGTATCTGGGCGGCGGTCTCGGCGTCCTTGGCCGTAACCGTGGTCTCCACGCCGTTCTCGATATTCTTCGTGGCGGTCTCGGCGCCCTTGATCTGCTCGGGGCAGGTCATGCCGCCGCATTTCTTGCCGGCTTTCTCTTTCTTATGCATCGGGCAGTCGGCGCAATCGCTTTTCTTGGCGTCTTTCATTTCCGTCTTGGCGGCGGGTTTCTTGTCGCCGGGGCAGTTGCCGCAATGGGCGAAGGCGGTGCCGGCGCCCAGGGCTAAAGCTATGATGGAAAGCAGTATGGTCTTTTTCATGGTCGTCTCCTAGTTCTGAAACTATCAGTGTCCATTAATTATATAAATTATACGCCCGGGTAAACCACGGGGCCGGCAGGGGTGTTGACGCGGGGCCTTTAAATGTGGGATAATGATAACAGTTATCAATATGGCGAAGAAAACTCCCCCTCACAGCAAAGTCTGCGACTGCCAGGCCTACCGCCGCAGCCGCCGCCGCGAGGCCATACTGGAGGTGCTCTCTTCCGAGAGCGGCCACTTGAACGCCGAGCAGATACACAAGGCCGCGCAGCGCCGCATGCCGGGCATCGGCATCGCCACCGTCTACCGCGCGCTGAAATGCCTGTGCGGCTGCGGCAAGGTGTCCGAGTTCATCCCCGCCGACGGCGTGGCCCGCTATGAACCCGCCGGCGAGCGCGCCCACCATGACCATCTCATCTGCACCGCCTGCGGCACCTTTATAGAGGCCGTGGACCCGGAGATCGAGCGCCTGCAGGAGCGCCTGGCCGCGCGGCACGGCTTCGCCATTACCAGCCACCGGCTGGAGATCTACGGCCTGTGCCGGGCCTGCGCCAAAAAGAAGTAGGTATATATTTTTTAAATTTATATTGATAATGATTATCAGAATCAATATATAGAGACAGAAAAAAGGAGAACCGCAGCATGAAAGAGAACATGAAAAGCAGGATGATAGCCGGCGCGGCCGTAGTGGCCGCCCTGCTGGCCGCGGGGCCCGCGCCCGCCAAGGCGGACCCCCGCTCTTACGTCTGGACTTACGAGTACATGACGGTGCGCGAAGGCCACGCCGAGCTGGAGTATTATTCCACTACCGAGGTGGCCGACACCGACGCTCCGGAGACTTCCTCCTGGAAGCACCAGGTGGAACTGGAGTACGGCCTGACCCCCAGGACCGACATCGCGATGTACCAGAACTTCAAGCAGTCCAACACGCCCGCTTCCAAGACGTTCAGTTACGACGGCATGAAGCTGCGCCTGCGCCACCGGCTGGCCGAGCGGGGCGAGCTGCCCGTGGACGCGCTGCTCTACGGCGAGTACGTGCGCAGCACCGACCTGTCGGCGCAGGGCGCCTTCGAGGGCAAACTGGTGCTGGCCAAGGACCTGGGCCGGCTGAACCTGTCGTATAACCAGGTGGTGGAGTTCCCCCTCGAGCGGTTGGCCGACGCCGAGCACCGCTTCGCCGCCGGCGCCTCGTGGAAGTTCTCCGGCCTCCTCAAGGCCGGGCTGGAAGCCACCGGCGACTACAAGGCCAACGCCTACCACGCCGGCCCCACCGTGCACGTGCGCGCCAAGGACATGAAGGTATGGGCTAACCTGGGCTACCTCGCCGGGCTGAACTCCGACAGCAAGGACGTCCAGACCCGCCTGATAATCGGCGTGCCGTTCTGAAGCAACAGCCGCGGGCCCGCTATTAAAACCGGGCCCGCGGCATTATTATGAAAACCATATTTTTCGCGCTGTTGACGGCGCAGGCCCTGCCGGCTTGGGCCGCCGGTTCCCCCGCCCCGCGCAACTATTTCCTGGAGTACTACATTTTCGAGATCCTGGGGCTGATGGCCGTCCTGACCCTGCTGTCTGAACTTGCGGAAAGGCGCGGCGTCTCCCCCGTCCGCCTGCGGCTGGGTTGGAATTGGCTGCTGCTGTTGGGATTTACGGCCTGCATACTGACGGGGTTCGCGCTGTTCCTGCCCCTCCAGAAGCCGCTGGCGCGGCTGCTGTTCAAGGTGCATGTCTGGACCGGCGCCGCCTGCGGCTGGGCGGGTTTATACCACGCCGTACAGCGCATGCGCGCCATGCTGCCAAGGCGGGCCTGATACTTTGTCTCTTTCCCTTAGGGCCTACGATGAGGTAGGCCCTTTGGCCCATGACTAAAGTCTACTCTTTCGGTAGACTTTACTTGTTAGCGCCGACCTTATGCGGCTATATCGCCGCGCCCCCGAGAGGAGGAGTTGTGAATACTATAAGGTTGTCCGGCGCTATTTTCTTATTGGCGTCATTCCTCTCGGTTAACTCCGAGGCTTCCCAGAAAATAGTCACCTTCAGCCCCGAGGCGTCCCTGCGCGATGGCATTTCTGGCCTGGAGAAATTGGGCTGCAAAGTCCTCAAGCACCTGCCGCTCATCAACGCGGTGGTGGCGGACTTCCCTGAAAAAACGATGGATCCCGAGATTATGTCCTGCCCGCAGGTCTGCGCGGTGGAGGAAGACCGGGTCATAAATTGGATAGAAGAGGCCCCGGCTGCAGCGGACCTTGCTTCCGTGGACGCGGCGCTAGCCCGCATCAAAGCCGGAGAGGATAAGGGGCTAATCCCGCCTTTCCCCGCGGAGCCCAAGGCCGAGTTGAATCCAAAAGAAATACCGTGGGGCGTTAAAAGGGTGAACTCCGCCGCCGCCTGGCAGAGGACCTCCGGGCGCGGCGTAAAGGTGGGCATCATCGATACCGGTGTGGACTATAACCATGCCGACCTGAAACCCAATTACGCCGGCGGTTACAATGCGGTCGAGCCCGCCAAGCCACCACTTGATGATAATGGCCACGGCACGCACGTGGCGGGCATAGTCGGCGCTGTCCTGGACGGATCCGGCCTTGCGGGCGTGGCGCCGCAGGCTTCTCTCTACGCCGTAAAGGTTCTGACCGCGCAGGGCAGCGGCGCCTACTCGGCGATAATCGACGGCATACAGTGGGCCGTCAGTAATGACATGAACGTGGTCAATATGAGCCTGGGCGCGCCGCAGGGCAGCGAAGCCATGCGCAAGGCGGTGGAGGCCGCGTATAAAGCAGGCGTCACCCTGGTGATGGCGGCGGGCAACGACTCCGGCCCGGTAAACTATCCCGCTAAATATCCGCAGGCCATAGCCGTTTCCGCTTCCGATTCCGCGGATAAAATCGCTTCATTCTCCTCGCGCGGTCCGGAGATAGTCGTTATCGCGCCCGGGGTGGCGATAAATTCCACCTACATGGGCGGCGGATATAAGGCTCTGTCCGGTACTTCCATGGCGGCCCCTCATGTGGCCGGGCTGGCCGCGCTGGCAGTAGCTTCCGGCGCCAGGACCCCGGCGGAAGTGCGCGGGGCCCTGACCGGAGCAGCTGTCGGTATCGGTCTGAGCGTAACCGAGCAGGGAGCCGGTCTGGTGGATGCTTCAAAACTGGTCAGATAAGGTGAATATGAATAAAACTATATTAGCACTCGCGTTCCTGTCCGCTCCCGCGCTTGCAGCGGCGTCGGATAAAGTAATATACGGCACCGACGACAGGCTGGATTACTATCAGGCCGACGCCGGTATGCGCCGGCTGGCAGATTCGGTGGTCTCCCTGTGGAAAGCTTCCGATGTGCAGCCCGCTGTGGATGGTTCTTTTCGTCTGGCCACTGCGAACTACGGCGAATTAATGGGCCTCTGCCAGGCTGAGCCCTTCCGCGAACAGCCTATCGGGGCGTTCTGTTCCGGCTCCCTGGTCGGCAAGAACCTTGTCATGACGGCCGGGCACTGCATCAAGAGCGAGGACGACTGCGCCAATACCATGTTCGTCTTCGGCTTCGGCCTAAAAACAGCGGGAGCCCAGCCCGCGGCGGCCCGCGCAGCGGACGTTTATTCCTGCAAAAAAATAGTTAAGCGCTATCTCGAAGAGGGCTACGGCGCGCTGGGCCCGGACTACGCGCTGGTGGAACTGGACCGCCCCGCGGAGGGCAAAGCCGTTCTCCCCGTCAGCCGCGGCGCCGCTTTGAAGAAAGGCGACGAGATCTTTGTGATAGGTCATCCGTCCGGCCTGCCCGTGAAGGTGGCCGCTGGCGCCACCGTGCGCGACCCGTCCCCCGACGGGTATTTCGTGGCCAACCTGGACACTTACGGAGGTAATTCCGGTTCCGCGGTGTTCAACGCGCGTACTGGCCTGGTAGAAGGCATACTGGTGCGCGGAGAGAACGATTTCGTCTATAAAGACGGCTGCCGCGTTTCCAACGTAGTGCCCGCCGAAGGAGGTAGGGGCGAGGATGTGACGAAGGTCTCTGAACTCTCACAGGTGATCCCGAAGGGCGAGGAAGAGACCACAGCCGTGAATGTACAGGCGCCGGAAGCCCCCGCCCCGGCCGCCCCGGGCAGAGTGGAGGCAATGGTGAAAGCTCTTGGTTCGAAGTAATGGTGTTTAAACTTTTGGATACTACACAGAACGGAGGAATAAAATGAGAAAAGTAATTGCGGTTTCTTTGCTGGCATTGGCGCCGGCGCTGGCCGCGGCCGCGGAGAATGTGGAGCTGAACGAACTGACGAAGTCCGGCGTGGAGGCTCTGGCCGTTCCCGCTGCAGCGCTGCCCCACCCACTCGGAAATGAAAAGATAGTCGGCGGCGTCGAGGCGGATAAGGATGAATTTCCCTTCATCGTCTCGCTGCAGGGCTCGTACGGCGGGCATTTCTGCGGCGGCTCGTTGATCAAGAAAGACTGGGTGCTTACCGCGGCGCACTGCGTACCGGCCGGGATCAAGACCGTAGTGGCCGGTCTCTACAATCAAAGCCAGACCCAGGGCGTGGAAAAGTTCGCCGTGGATAAGGTCATATCCCATCCCGAGTACAACAAAAAGCCCCAGGATTATGACTACGCCCTGGTACACATTGCGGGCGAGTCAAAATACACGCCTATCGCGTTGAATAAAACTGTGATTTCAGGTACCCCCGACCTTATCACCGCCGGTTGGGGTTACACCGAGGAGAACGGAGAAATCCCGAACATACTCAGAAAAGTGACCGTGCCTCTGGTGACCTCCAAAGCCTGCTCTGCGGCCTATCCCGGAAGTATAACGGACCGGATGCTCTGCGCCGGGCTGGCCGCCGGCGGCAAGGACTCCTGCCAGGGCGACAGCGGCGGGCCGCTGATACTTGGCACCGGCGCGCAGAAAACTCTCGCCGGAGTAGTAAGCTGGGGCGAGGGCTGCGCGCGACCCAAGAAGTACGGCGTTTACAGCAAGGTCAGCGCCGTTATCGGGTGGATAGACAGCGTCGTGAAGTAGATATTGCCTGACTGAAGTGAAGGAACCCCGGTAAAAGCCGGGGTTCCTTTATTGCTGCGGGCCGCGGAGTCATAACTGTGAGAGTCTTATTGAGCGGAGTTGCACGTTAAGAATCTTTTCCAGGTCGGTCCATACGGGCAAGATCGGGCAGACATTGTCCTGGCAAGAGCACCTGCCGCAATTGGTCTTCAGGATAGAATTGTCGAGGGAAGTCTCCCGAACGATGTCGTATAGGCTTATCTGTTCCGGGGACAGGTCTAGCATGAACCCGCCCTTTTTCCCCCTTGTGGATTTTAGCAGGCCGCTCCTGGTCAGGCCTTGGAGTATCTTGGCGAGGAAAGGCTGCGGGATAACCGTTCCCGCGGAGATGGTTTTTAGATTTGTAAACTGGCCCGGATGGTCTTTAAGGTAGACCATGCATCTCACGGCGTAAGTGGTTTTGGGTGTTATCTGCATAGCCTACGGGACGCGCATAGTGGCTGCGTCCCGCCTATATCGCACCTTAATTATCTCAGCGAGCACGGCTATCGCTATTTCCCCCGGGGTTTTTCCGCCGAGGTTCAGGCCTAACGGCGCGTGGACTCGGTCGTCTTTTGCGGGGAAGACATTCTTTTCTCCCAACAGCCTGTAGACTTCCCTGACCTTTTGCTTGCTGCCTATCATGCCGATATAGGCCGCCGGCGTTCTCATGGCGGCCGCCAGGCTTTCCCTGTCCAGGGCATGGCCGCGTGTGACGATGACCACATAAGTGGCGGCGTCTATTCCGGCTGCCGTCACGGCCTTGTCCGGAGTTTTCACCAATATCTGCCGCGCTCCCGGGAAACGCTCCGGGTTGGCGAAGTCGGCGCGGTCGTCGGCCACAGTGTAAGGATAACCGGCCAGGCGCGCGGCCTCGGCTATCTTCTGCCCGACGTGCCCGGCGCCGATTATCAGAAGCTTTAGCGCGTCTTTGTAAACGTCCACGAAAATTTCCACCTTGCCCATGCAGATCATGCCGGTATTGCCGTCGGGCTTAAGCTCGAACACGAATTTCCCTCCCTGTCCGCTTTTCAGGCACTTCAAAGCCTGCTTAATGGACAGAGCTTCCAGCGATCCGCCGCCTACCGTACCGCGGATGTAGCCGTTCTCGAAGACAAGCATTTTGGCCCCGGCTTCCCGGGGCGTAGAGCCGTCCGCCGATATGACCGTCACGAAAGCCGCCGCGCGGCCTTCATCTATTGCTTTGGAGAGTTCGTCGATCACGGTTTTTGATTCGCTCATAGCTCCTCGCAATTGATTCCGTATGTAGCGCAGGAATAGGCGTCGGGCGCATACCAGCCCCCGTCCAGGAGCTTAGCCCTGGCCCTGCAGCCCCCAAGACATTTGCCGAAGTGGGCGCAGGCCGCGCACTTTATAAGCTTGTTCCAGTCAAGAGCGAGGGGCATCGCGCTTCCCTTTTGGTATTCCCGGTATATCGCTTCCAGAGGCTTGCCTGCCAGGTTTCCCATGCTCTCGCCGATGTTCTGGAAATAATGGCAGGCGTAGACCCGGCCGTCGGCCGCGATAAAGCATTGCCCGACACCAGCCCTGCAATTGAAAGTGTTGATCCCGGAGAGCTTGGCGAGCGCGTCGGCGCTGTCTCCCGGGGCGGCCATCAGGCCCTTACTGAAAAGATCCCTGGTTTTGTCCGGAGACAGCGCCAGTTCCGGGGAAGACCTGGCGTTCCCTATCGGGGAAACTGAGGAAAACCTCATGGCGGAAGCGCCGAGCTCCCCGAGGCAGAAGGTCTTGAATTCTTCCACGCGGTCCGCAGTATTCTCCTGGACCATGGCGGTTATAGAGACAGGAACTTTATGGGCAACGAGGCGTTTGATGCCGCTCACCGCTTTAGCGAAAGCTCCTCGCCCGCGGATGGCGTCATGCGTTTCCTCGAAGAAATCCAGGCTGACCGCGGCGACGGCGACCTCCGACTCTTTCAGCATGGCGGCGACGTCGTCCGTAACGAGGGTGGCGTTGGTCATCAGGTTGACACGCATTAGTCTCGCGCGGGCCTGGGCTAGCGCCTCCGGGAGCAGCGGATTCAGCATCGGCTCACCGCCGTTGAGCGTCAGGGTCGCGGGCTCCAGGTTGTCTATCCCGGCGAATACCTTTTCGAGGATCTCCCGGCCCATGTCAATCTGGGAGAGAGCGGCAAAGCAGTGGGCGCAGCGCAGGTTGCAGCGGCCGGAGAATTCCAGGTCTACCGAGGCGAGCCTGCTCTTCTCCCTTATAATGACGCGGCGGTCCTCCGCGCGGCCGGTGTCTTCGCCGGCAATGCCTTTGGCCGCCAGCTTGTCGTAGATGAACTTTTCCTTTTCAGTCATCTCTGCGGCGTTCAGGCGGACGGACATGGCCTTGAGGACGTCCAGCGCCTCCTGGTTCATCCTGACTTTGTAGCCGCTGGCCGTGTGGTGCAGCCAGATGCCGTCCTGTGACCGCTTGACGACGCAATTCTTTATAAGCATGTAGATAGAGTAAAATATTGGGAGCACAGCCTCCGTAGGTCCTCCCGTAACTGTCCGGACTTATACGGAGGCTGTGCCCGTTCTTACTTCCGAGTACTTAGTCGGGCTGGTGGGAGCAGTCCCCGCCATCACCGACGCAGTGCTCTACCCTCACGACGGCAACCGCAACTTCCTGATGTTCTTCGAACAGCATGTGTTACCTCCGTTCACTTTCACTTCTTCCGGGTCGTACGAGCCCCGGAAATCTTTTATACCTGAGAAATATAGTCCAATTATATCGTGCGGAATTATACCGTTGCCCGGTTAAGTCCTGGGACCTTGACGACCCTAGGACTGTCGGGTACCGGAAGAGGAAACGGGCTCCTTACTTTTTCTTTTCCTGCAGGGTCATGCCGCACTTAGGACACTTGCCTGGCTTGTCCCCTTGGTAGTCGCCCATCGGGCAGGCATAGACTTTTTTCGCTTCAACGGCCGGCTTCTTGCTTACGTATTTTTCCGGGTTCGCCAGGAAGGACTTGTCGCAGCCGGGGCAGCAGAAGTAATAGATCTTGCCCTTGTACAAGGCGGAGCCGGTGTCTGCCTTGACGGTCAACTTTTCTCCGGTAACGGGGCAGACGGCCTCTTTGCCGGCCTCTTCCCGGGTTACCTTGCGCAGCACGGCCTTTTCAGTCTTGGCTTTTTTGGGCTTTTCGGATTTGGGCGCAGCGCTTTCTTTAGTCGGGGCCGCGTGCTTGTGTCCGGCGTGGCCGTCCTGTGCGAACGAGGGGCCGGTCAGCAGCAGCGGGGCTATCAATATTAGTGCAGTCAAGGTCTTTTTCATTTCAGTTCTCCTTAGTGTTATTTCAACGCCCGTTCCAGCTCGGCGAGCAGGTCTTCGCCGCTCTCTATGCCAGCCGACAGGCGCACCAGTCCCGCTGTGATGCCGCGCTTTAGGCGGTCCTTTTCCGGTATGGCCGCGTGCGTCATTGCCACCGGGTAGCAAGCGAGGGATTCTACCCCGCCCAGGCTTTCAGCCAGCGTGATGACTTTCAGTTTTCTGAAGAAACGATCAGCCGCGGCCCTGCCGCCCTTCAGTTCGAAGCTGACCATGCCGCCGAAACCGTCCATCTGCTCCGCCGCCAGGGCGTGTCCGGGATGGTTCTCCAAGCCGGGATAGAATACTTTGGAGACCGCCGGCTGGCGGGCCAACAGGGCGGCTATCTCAAAGGCGTTGGCCTCGTGCGCCTTCATGCGCACCGAAAGGGTCTTGATGCCGCGCAGCGTCAGCCAGGCGTCCCAGGGGCCGGGCACTCCGCCGGCGGCGTTCTGGTAGAACTTCACTGCCTCGAAGACATCTTTGTTCTTTATCGCCAGCAGGCCGCCTATCACGTCGCTGTGGCCGCCCAGGTACTTGGTGGAACTGTGTACCACAATGTCTGCGCCCAGTTCTATGGGCCGCTGGAAATACGGGGTGGCGAAGGTGTTGTCCACAGCGAGCAGTGCCTTTCCCTTATGGGCTATCTCGGCCACGGCCGCTATATCCGTGATATTGAGCAGCGGGTTTGTGGGCGTTTCGGCCCAGACCAGCCGGGTATTGCGGCGCATGGCCTTTTTGAAAGAGGCGGGGTTCCCGGAGTCGGCATAGGTGATCTCCAAGCCCCATTGCTTGAAAACTTTTTCAAAAAGACGGTAGGTGCCGCCGTACAGGTCATCGCCGGCCACGACGTGGTCGCCCTTCTTGAGCAGGCCGCCGATTACGGCCGTCTCGGCGGCGAGGCCGGAGGCGAAGGCCAGGCCGTGCTTTGCCCCCTCGAGCGCGGCTATGCAGTCTTCCAGCGCTTTGCGCGTGGGGTTGCCGCTGCGCGAATACTCCCACCCTCTGTCTTTGCCTATGGCGTCCTGCTTATAGGTGGAGGTCTGATAGACCGGTACGTTCACAGAGCCGGTCTGCCTGTCCGCCTCCTGCCCGGCGTGGATGAGCTTGGTCTCAAATTTCATCGGTATTCTCCTTGTTGCCCAGCAGTTCGCGCCGCAGGTGGTTCAGCAGGTCCACCTTTGTGATGAGCCCGTAGAACTTCCCCTCGTGATAAAGCAGCCCGGCCAGGCCTTTGCCCAGGATGGCAGTTATCTCTTCAACCTTGGCGGAGGGCTGCACCGTCACCAGGTTCTGCGTCATATGTTCGCGCACGGACTTGTGATAATTAGCGAGATCCTTCTGCACCGCCAGCAGGATGTCCGACTCGTCGAGGATGCCGACGACTTTGTCTCCCTCGATTACCGGCAGCTGCGCGTATTCGTAAAGCCGCATCCGCATGTAGGCGGTCATCAGGGTGTCCGAGGGTTTTACCGAGGAGACAGACCCCTCGTGGAAAGGCCGGCCGACCAGGTCGCGCAGGTCGCCGTAGCCGCTCCTCCTCAGGAAGCCGTGGTCGGCCATCCAGAAGTCGTTGTACATTTTGGAGAGGTATTTATTTCCGCTGTCCGGCACCATTACGACCACGCGCCGGGCCGTGGCGCTTTCGCGGCAGTAGCGCAGCGCGGCGGCCAGCAGGGTGCCGGAGGACGACCCCGCCAGCACGCCTTCGGAGCGCAGCAGTTCGCGGGCGGCGGCGAAACTTTCCGCGTCGCCGATAGTATACGCCTTGGCCACGCGCGACAGGTCCGCGATGGAAGGGACGAAGTCCTCACCTATGCCTTCCACGAACCACGAGCCGGCCTTGCCCAGCGTTTTGTCCTTCACATAGCCGGCCAGCACGGAGCCCGCCGGGTCGGCCAGCACGAATTCGGTGGACGGAGAGACCTTGCCGAAATAGCGCGAAAGCCCGGTCACGGTGCCCCCGGAGCCTACGCCGCAGACGACGGCGTCCACCTTGTGGCCCATCTGCTCCCAGATCTCCGGGCCGGTGGTCTTTTCGTGAGCGGCCGGGTTGGCGGGATTATTGAACTGGTTGATGTAGTAACTGTCCGGCGTTTCTTTGGCTATGCGCTCGGCCAGGTCCTGGTAATATTCCGGGTGGCCCTTCTCCACGTCGGAGCGGGTCATTACTATCTTAGCCCCCAGCGCGCGCAGGTGCGCGATCTTCTCCTGGCTCATCTTGTCCGGGATGACTAGAGTTAGCTTATAGCCTTTCTGCGCGGCCGCCAGTGCCAGGCCCAGTCCGGTGTTGCCGGCGGTGGCTTCCACTAGTGTGGAGCCGGGGCGGATCTTCCCCTCCTCCTCGGCGGCGTTGATCATGGAGAGCCCGATGCGGTCCTTGATTGAGCCGCCGGGGTTCTGGCATTCCAGCTTTAGGAAAAGTTCGCATTTGCCGGTGTCGAGTTTTCTGACTTTGAGCAGGGGAGTGTTGCCGATAAGGGACAATATAGAGTCGACGTGGTTCATTCTGTTCTCCTTGTAAAAGCGGTCTGTTCAATGCGCATGCCCGGCTTCAGGCAACGCCGCTGCCGGGCTCACGTTCTGTGGCGGTGCGGTAGAGACGACGGCCATGGAAGAAGTCTGCACTTCCTGTGCGGTTTTTGCGGGGGGCGCATCATGCTTATGCCCGCTCTTATGTCCGCCCAGGAGGAACATCGCGCCCATCATCGCGGCCATGATCAGGAGTCCGGCAGTCATCGTTACTTCTCCTTTAATGCCATGCCGCAATTGGGACATTTTCCCGGCCTGCTGCTCTGGAAGTCGCCCATCGGGCAAGCATAGGTCTTGAAAACACGTCGGGCTCCTGATTCTCCTCTCTTGCAGGCATATGCGGTGGCGGCCTGAATGGTTTTGACTGAAGTTGGAGAAAGCGCCGTTATCGTTATTTTTATACCGCCGTCAGCGGCTTCAACCGTGGTCTTCGCGCCGGGGACTCGTGCCGGGCAATTCCTGTCCATCCCGCTTTTGGAACTAAAATACTGCTCAGCGGTTTCCCGCAGGCGGCCAATATCCCGCGCATATAGTGCGGTAAGAAGGATTTCGACGCCTGCTTCTATGTTGCTGATCACCGGGACCGTGTCTTTCAACCGCAGCGGGCAGTCATACTGCGGTTGCGTTGTGTAGCCCCCGCCGTGACCTCCGCCGTGGTTATGCTGCGCGGCCGCGTAACCAGCGCCCAGCTGGCCGATCAAAAAGAGCATGGCCGCCAACGCGGTTCTTTTCATTTCGCGCCTTCCAGCGTGAAATTGTTCTCTTTCATCTTCCAGAGATAGAAGACCACCGGGTACACCAGCAGTTCCAGCGCGAAGCTCGACGCCAGGCCGCCTATCATGGGCGCGGCGATGCGCTTCATCACGTCGGAGCCGGTGCCCAGCGCGTACATGATGGGGATCAGGCCCATGAAGGCCGCGGCAACGGTCATCATCTTCGGGCGCACGCGTTTGACCGCGCCGTGCATGATGGCCTCTTTCAGGTCCGCGGTATTGTTCATCCGGCCGGACTTCTTCATGTCGTCGTAGGAAAGGTCCAGGAACAGCAGCATGAACACGCCCGTCTCGGCGTCCAGGCCCATCAGGGCTATCATGCCCACCCAGACCGCGATGGAAACGTTGTAGTCCAGGAAGTACAGGAACCAGACCGCGCCTATCAGCGAGAAGGGCACGGCCAGCAGCACTATCATGGTCTTTACCGCCGACCTGGTGTTCATGTATAGCAGGATGAAGATGATGAACAGCGTGAGCGGCAGCACCAGCTTGAGCCTTTCGCGCACGCGCAGCATGTTCTCGTACTGGCCGCTCCATTCCAGCGAATAACCCGCCGGCAGCTTGAGCTGCGAAAGCACGTGCTCCTTGGCGTTCTTCACATAGGTGCCCACGTCTATACCCTCGATGTCCACGTATACGTAGCCGGACAGCAGGCCGTTCTCGTCGCGGATCATGGCGGGGCCCTGGCGCATCTCTATGTCGGCGATCTGCGCCAGCGGCACGTTGATGCCGCCCATGGTGGTGACCAGCACGCGGCCCAGCTTGTTCAGGTCGTCGCGGTATTCGCGGGCGTAGCGCACGTTTATGGAATAGCGCTCCCGGCCTTCCACGGTGGTGGAGACCGGGTCGCCGCCTATGGCGGACATAACGGCCATCTGGGCTTCCTTGATGGAAAGCCCGTAGCGGGCCAGCTGGTCGCGTTTCAGCGTGAAATCCAGGAAATAGCCGCCGGCGGTGCGCTCGGCGAAGGCGCTCCGGGTGCCTTTGACGTGGGTAATGAGCTGCTCAACTTCCACGCCGATCTTCTGGATCTGCGCCAAGTCCGCGCCGTAGATCTTTATGCCTATCGGCGTGCGGATGCCGGTGGACAGCATGTCTATGCGGGCCTTGATAGGCATGGTCCAGGCGTTGGAGACGCCGGGGAAGCGCATCTTCGAGTCTATGTCGGTGATGAGCTCGTCCCAGGTCAGCTTGTCGTACCAGACATGGCTGAGGATATTGCGCAGGAAGTCCGGCGCCCAGGAGGAATACCAACGGGGCTTGGCGCGCCACTCGTCGTGGGGCTTGAGCACCACGGTGGTCTCCATCATGGAGAAAGGCGCCGGGTCCGTCGAGGTCTCCGCGCGGCCGGCCTTGCCGAACACCCGCTCTACTTCGGGAATGTCCTTGAGGATGCGGTCCTGGAGCTGCAGAAGTTTCTGCGCCTCGGTGACCGACAGCCCCGGCAGCGTGGTGGGCATATAAAGGATGGTGCCTTCGTTGAGCGGCGGCATGAATTCCGAGCCCAGCTTCAGGTAGACCGGGATGGTGGAGGCCACCAGTAGCGCCGCGAAAGCGATGGTCTTCATCGGGTGGTCCAGCACCCATTTGCAGACCGGCTCGTACACCGCGAACAGCGCCTTGCTGATGGGGTGTTTTTCTTCGGGGTAATAGGTGCCGACCGCCACGGTGTTGACCGCTTTGCCGAACCAGCGCGGCTTGATGTCGAACGGGTCCATGCGGGCGAACATCATGCGCAGGGCGGGGTCCAGCGTGATGGCCAGCAGCGCGGCCATGAACATGGACAGATTCTTGGTGTAGGCCAGCGGCTTGAACATGCGGCCTTCCTGGTCCACCAGCGTAAAGATGGGCAGGAAAGCCACGGCGATGACCAGGAGCGAGAAGAACACCGACGGGCCCACTTCCTGCAGGGCTTCCAGGCGCACGGCGTGGAAATCCCCCTTTCTCCCCCCGCTGTTCCAGAGCTCCAGCTTTTTATATGCGTTCTCCACCTCCACTATGGCGCCGTCTACGAGCACGCCTATGGAGATGGCTATGCCCGACAGAGACATGATGTTGGACGAGATGTCCATGAAATACATGGGGATGAAGGCCAGGAACACCGAGACGGGGATGGTGACTATCGGGATAATGGCCGACGGCACATGCCAGAGGAAGATCAGGATGACCAGGCTGACGATGATCATTTCCTCGGTCAGCTGCCGCTTAAGCGTGGCTATGGCTTTGTAGATGAGTCCCGAGCGGTCGTAGGTGGTCACCACTTCCACGCCTTCGGGCAGGGAGGGCTTAACCTGTTCCAGCTTTTCTTTGACCCGCTCGATCACGTTCAGCGCGTTCTCTTTGTGGCGGATGATGACGATGCCGCCCACGGTGTCGCCTTCGCCGTCGAGGTCCGCTATGCCGCGGCGTATCTCCGGGCCGACCTCCACCCTGGCGATGCTCTTGATGAGCACCGGCGTGCCGTTCATGTCGCGCGCCACCACGATATCCTCAATATCCTTTATGGATTTCGCGTAACCTTTGCCGCGGATCATGTACTCCGCTCCGGAAAATTCTATCAGCCGTCCGCCCGCCTCGTTGTTGCCGTCCTTAACGGCGCTCAGCACTTTTTCGAGCGGGATATTGTAGGCCGCCATGGCGTTGGGGTTCAGGTTCACCTGGTACTGTTTCTGGAAGCCGCCGATGGAAGCCACTTCCGCCACGCCGGGCACCGACTGCAGATGGTACTTGAGGTTCCAGTCCTGGAAGGAGCGCAGTTCGGAAAGATCGTGCTTGCCGCTCTTGTCCACCAGCGCGTACTGGAAGACCCAGCCCACGCTGCTGGCGTCGGGGCCGATCTCGGTCTTAACGCCCTCGGGCAGCCGGCCCTGAATCTTGTTCAAGTACTCCAGCACGCGGGCCCTGGCCCAGTAGATGTCCGTGCCGTCCTCGAAGATCACGTAGACATAGGAAAAGCCGAAGTCGGAAAAGCCGCGGATGGTCTTGATCTTGGGCGCGCCCAGCAGCGAAGTGATGATGGGGTAGGTGACCTGGTCCTCCATGATGTCGGGGGAGCGGTCCCAGCGGGAATACACTATCACCTGCGTGTCGGACAGGTCGGGAATGGCGTCCAACGAGATGTTCTTGACGCAGTAATACGCCCCTATCATCGCCACGGCGGTGAAGATGATGACCAGGGCCTTGTTGTGGGCCGAAAAAGCGATGATCTTTTTTATCATGGCGTTATTCCGTCACCGAAGACTTCAGCCTGGCCTCGGAGTCTATCAGGAAATTCGCTGAGGTCACCACGGTCTCTCCCGCCCTGACGCCGGACAGGATCTCTGAGTAATCGTCGCCTTCGAACCCGGTTTTTACTTCGCGGGGCTCGAAGCCCGCTTCGCCTTTGTCCACGAAGACCAGTTTGCGCGCGCCGGTATTGACGATGGCGTTGAGCGGCACCGACAGGCGCGAGCCCAGCGTCACTTTTATCTTTATCTCGGCGTACATCTCTGGCTTGAGCATGTTATCGGGGTTTTCCACTTCCGCCCGGACGCGCAGCGTGCGGGTTTCGGCCGATAGGATGGAGTCCACGGCCTTTATGACGCCGCGGAAAACCCTGCCCGGATAGGCCGGCGTCTCGGCGACTATGGCCTGGCCGGGCTTTATCAGGCCTATCTCGTATTCGTAGATCTGGGCGTAAAGCCAGGCTTTGGCCCCGGGCAGCAGCAGGTTCGCGTGGGTGTCCCCGCTCTGGCCCAGCTCGGCTATCTGCTCGTCGGAAAGGCCAGCCTGCCGCAGGCGCAGCGCCGAGGCCCGGATCAGGGCTTCCGCCCTTTCGTGCACTTCGGGCCAGGAGCTGTCCTTCACTTTCTCCCTTGCCGTCAGGGCTTCCTTGTATTCCGAGATGGACTGGTAGAGGTCCGGGTCATAGGCCACCTTGCCTGAACTGGTCACGGTATGGGTCAGCGGCCTGTAGGCTGCCTTGGCGGTCTTTACTCCGATGAGCTGCCTTTTGGCGCTGTCCATCTTTATCGGGGCCCGGCCGCCCACTTCCTTTGACTCTCCCTCTGTTTCGTACACCGGCACATAATCCATCCCCATCTCGTCTTTCATAGGGGTCTTGGACGTTACCGCCGGGTTCATGGGATTGCGGTAGAACTTGATCTTCCCCCCGGTCGGCGCGGCCGGGGCGGCTTCCTCGCTCTTCACCAGGTTCATGCCGCAGATGGGGCAGGAATCATCCTTGCGGGTGGAGGTGTAGGTGGGATGCATCGGGCAGTGATACATTTCCTTCTGCTGCGCGGCGTCATGCCCGCCGTGGCCGCGGTACAGTTTCACCCCGACCGGGATAGAGACCAGCAGGAGCAGGCCGAGCACGATCAAAACTGTTTTTTTGGTTTTCATTTGGTTTCCCCTGAGAGTTCCGTTACCCGGGCCAGCCAGGTATGGCAGTCCACGATGTAGCGGTAATAGTCCATGCGGAAATCCAGCAGCGTGCGCTGCGCGTCCAGCAGGTCCATGAAGTCGGCTTTCTCGGCCTGGTAGCCGCTCTGGGCTATCTTCAGCGCTTCCTCGGCCTGCGGGATGACGCTGCCGCGGTAAAGGTCCACCAGCCGCATGCTGCTGCGCGCTTTGATATCCGCTTCGCGCAGGTCGGAGGCCAGCTCGTTCTGCGCGGCTTTATATTCGGCCTGCGCCATTTCCTTCTCGGCGCCGGCTTCTTTTACCATCGCTCTCTGTTTGGAGAACCAGAGCGGCACGGTAAGGCCCAGGGAAACGTCGTAGGTGTTGTTCATCTCAGACCCGGGGGCTTTGCGCTTGCGGTAGAGCAGCATGAAGTCGGGGAGGTATTCCGCTTTTGAAAGGCTGAGGCGGCGTTCGGCCTGGCCGGACTTGATGGCATAAGCCTTCAGCCCGGGGTTAGAGGCCAGGGCGGCGGCGCGCAGTTCTTCATAAGCGGCGCCGGGCAGCGAAGGCTCGAGTTCTTCGGGTTCGGGCAGGGGTGCCAGCGTGTCGCGGTCCAGCAGCGCGTTGAGCATGGCGGCGGCGGTCTCTTTTTCCTGCTTTACCGTCACCAGCATATTCAGCATCCGCGAAAGCTCCACCTGGGCTTTTATCGCGTCGCTCTGCGAGGCTTTCCCCACCGAATATTTAGCTTCCGCAATTTTAGAAAAGCCGCGCAGGACATCTACCGTTTCGTTGTAGATGAGCCCGGCTTTGGAGGCCATGTAATACTCATAAAATACGGCCTTGGCCCTGGCGGTGAGCTCTCTTTCTTTGGCGTCGTAAAGGCTGGTATAAAAAGAGTGCTCGTCTTTGGCTACGTTCTTACGCAGGAGCAGCTTGTAGGGGTTCTCTATCTCCTGGCTGACGGCGATGTTCCTTTCCCCGGCGTCGCCGATGAAGCTCTTGCCGGAGGGCGTGTACATGCGCTCGAACTCTATTACCGGATCTTTAAGGAGGTAGGCCTGCTTTACCCGGCTCCGTGCCGCCCTGGTGACGGCCGCGGCGGCTTTCAGGTCGGGATTTTTCTCGCGGAGCTCGGCCAGGACGGCGGCCAGTTCCAGTTTGCCGGTGACGACATTTTTTGCGGCCGCGGTGGTTTCAGACATCGGCTGTTCCTGCGCGCCAGCGGCGGCGCAAAAGGCCGCGATAACCAGAGTGGCTGCTGTGGTTTTCTTCATAAAATGTGTGCCTTACTTCGCCAGTTTCGCCGCCAGGCTGTTCAAAGCCGGCATATGGTACAGGAACACGCCGGTCACTACCAGCAGGTACGCTATGCCCGTTATTATCGCGGCTTTGGCCAGTTTCTGCCCCCGCGGGCTTAAAAGCGGATCTTTAAGGACCATTACCCCCAGCACCACGGCCAGCGCGGCCTTTTCCACGCCGAACAGGTGCACGAACGAGAGTGCGGCCAGGGCCAGGGCGGCGGTTGCGAATTTAGTGGACATCGGGCTTCTCCATATCTTCCATTCCCTTTTTTTCCGCTTCTCCGCTAATTCTCTCCATCTCGCAATCTTTGCAGGGGCAGAGGGCTTTCTTGCCGGCCTCGTGCATGCAGAGGCACATATACTTGGAGCACTCGCCGCACAGCCGCGCCACCGCCACCGGGTTTATAAAGCTGGCCGGTTTGGTCAGCTGGGCCACCACTTTACGGGTCAGCTCCCGGCGCGGCCCGTTCTCCATGGCGTTGATGTTGAAGGCGAAAGTGAAGAGGTTGAGGACGATGAACGAAACCAGCAGCGCCATGGCCGGCACCGGCACCCGCAGGAAGCGGCGCAGACTGGACCGGGACTCCTCTACATACCTCGCGGCGGCCGCGACTTTAGCGGCGAAAAAAGGCGAAGGCGTTGTTCCGGGCAGTTGTTTTAATCCGGTGTCTACGGTCAGAATTCGCCGCAACTGCGCCGCGCAAACAGCGCAGGCCGCCAGATGCCGCTCCACCACGGAACGGTCCCCGGAGCCAAGCTCTCCGTCCATATAGGCGGAAAGCTTTTTCACTATACCGCTACAACGGTTAAATATCATAAACGCACCCTCATACTGAATTTAACGTATAAAGCGTAAAAATCCTTCGGTCTATGAAGCCGGCTCACGGCTTTGCCGTCTTAATGGCTGTGTCTATGCCCTTCATGTCCGGCCGGCGCGGCTATTTGTGCTTTTTCTCCGGTTTCGGCCGCGGCGCCGCCGGTGATCACGGAAACGGCCGGCTTAACCGCCGCCCCCTCCAGGTAGACCATGCGCGCGCCAAGGTCGGCTCCTTGCATGGCGGCCAGGTTGGCCAGCCCTAGCAGCGCGAGGAAAAACCAGGCGGCCTTAGGACGGTGTTCGGCCTGAAAGAAGCTCCACGCGCTGAGCGCCGCGGCCAGGGCAAGCACGAGCCAGCCCAGGGTTTCGTGTGTTTGCATCATGTGGTGGATGATCTCGTTGTGCGGAAAACTGCCCTCGGCCAGCAGCCCGGTCGCTACGGCTGCCAGCGCCCCGGCCGCGGCCATGTAAAGGCAAGCCCTGCCGGCCAGGTTCAACCCCGGTTTCTTAAGCGCTATTCCCAAGGCGAATAGTAGGAAAGCCCCGGGCAAGAAGGCCACCGGGAAATGCACGAACATCGGGTGAATGTTGAACAATTCCCCCACCGCCTTAAACCCGAATAAAGACCAGTCCATTAGAACCTCCGGTATTATCCGCTAAGTTTTTCCAGTCCGACTTTCTATCCCGTGCGTCACATCCGACCGTAGCCCTGGCGCGGTCTTCTCGCTGTTAAACTAAGTGTCAGCACACGGACCTGCGGCTATCAGATCTGTCCTCTTCAAGGCTGTTACCACCGCCGGGTCGAACTGGCTGCCCGCGCCGCGCTCAAGTTCCCGTTGCGCCTCTGCGAAGGATAAGCCTTTGCGGTAGGGCCGGTCCGTGGTCATGGCGTCCAGCGTATCCGCCGCGGCCAGCACGCGCGCGCCCAGCGGAATGGCGCCGCCGGCCAGGCCGTCGGGGTAGCCCGTGCCGTCGTAATTCTCGTGGTGGCTCCGCACAAGCACTGCGGCCCCGCTTAAAAATTCCACTCCACTCAGTATCCGGCTCCCCGCTGCGGGGTGGCGCAGCATCTCCGTGCGCTCCGCCGGCGTCAGCGGCCCCTCTTTGCGCAGTATGGCGTCGGGTGTGGCGATCTTGCCCAGGTCATGCAGCAGCCCCGCCTGCTCTATTGTGGTCCGGGCCGGCTCGTCCAACCCCAACTCCCGCGCTATGGCCACGGCGTACCGGGCCGTCCTCTGCGTGTGGCCTTCGGTATAAGGGTCGCGGGCCTCCAGCGCCCGGGCCAGGGCTTCCAGCGTCTGGTAAAAACTGCGCTTAAGCGCGTCCTGCGCCTTGCGTTGCTTCCAGCCGAGCACGCCTGCGAACACGCCGCAGGAGGCCAGCGAAAATATCTCCAGCCACATCTCGTGGGCCATGGGCCCGTAGATGGCGGAAAGAAACACCGCCGCGCACGCGACCAAGGTGCGGCTGAGCCCCGCCGCCAGTCCGCGCCTGAAGCCGAGCGAGAGGATGAAAAGCATAGCCCCCACCGTGTAGAGGTGGAAGACCGTCATGCCCTTGGGCGCGGCCAGCCAAACGGCCGTCGCCGCCGCCAGCGCTCCGTCCTCCCAGGTAAGCTTCAATAAATCTTTCGCCATTGTGATGATGTGGTCTATGCCCTTTCTTCCAGTATTTCTTTCAGGACCATAAAAGCAGGGCGGCTGCCGCAGTCTGCAATTCGTCCCCCAGCACCATTGTGCAATAGAGGAAGCGGTAAGTCAATTCGGGTAGTAGTCCGGCGGCGCGGAAGTGCGGGATCTACCTATGGCGCACAGGGGGCCGGCGGTGGCTCGGGTTTGCGGTTTGACCGGAAGATAAATGCCTGGCCGCCGCGGCAACAACCTCCGGCAGACGGAGCAGCGCTTTGCCGTCCTTCAGCATGAACCCGTCCGCCAGCCCGGGCCCTACGGCCTGCGCCCCGGCCAAGGGGTTGGAGCTCAGCACTATTATATGGGTCTCTTTATTTCCCGGCAGAGCTCTGACGGCCAGACATACCGTGACGGCGTTCCCGTCGGGCAAATGAAAATCCAGCAGTATGCAATCGGGCTTGTGCATCCACGCCGCGCCGATAGCATCGGCGCAGGTGGCCGCTGAATGAACTACATGCCCGGCCTCGCGCAGTACCCTGCCGCTTAGCCCGCGCCAGGCCGCGTAGTCATCCACCACAAGGATGGATAAGGTTTTGGGTTTAGCGTCCTGCATGATTTTTTGCTAAATTAGGGAGGGCAGCCCCCGCACGTGGTGTGTTAGCGCCGACTTATGCGGGGGCTGCGCCTCTTATCTATTTCGCCTGCCCGGCCTTTTTATTCTCCACCAGGTTCATCCCGCACTTGGGGCATTTGCCCGGTTTGTCGGATTCCGCGCAACCCATGGGACAGATATAAGCGGCCGTGGAAGTTTTCGCCGCGTCTTTCTCCTCCCCTCCGCCGCAGCAGGCGCAGCCGTGTTTCATTTTCGCCGCGCCCTGCTTGCCGGCAGCCGTCTTCTTTTCGGCCGCGATCATCACCCTTACCCCGTTCTTTATATTTTCGATACCGATCTCGCCGGCGTCCTTGAGCAGCGGGCAGTCTTTGGTCTTGAGATGCGCGGCCGCTTTCGCCCGCAGCTCGTCGACCGCCGCCGGGGTTTCAGCGGTCAGCGTGAATTCCAACCCGTTCTTCACGGTCTTTTTTTCTGTCTTGACCCCCTCCCATTGCTCCAGGCAGTCCGTATGCTCCATGGCCGCGGTCGCATGGCCTTTGTGCTCCGCCATGCCGCCCTCGGCGGAAGCGCGGGTGCCGCCGCCCATGATCAGTGCCGCCAGCAAGGTTATCAGCAGTTTATTGTTCATCGTTTTTCTCCTCGGTTTTCAGATAGTCAGGCTCTCTCACAACTTCGCGCTTTTCAGCCGCAGGGAATTGAGCACCACCGAAACGGAACTCAGCGCCATGGCCGCCCCGGCGAAATACGGCGGGATGCTTACTCCCCAGACGGGGTACAGCGCCCCGGCCGCCAGCGGGATGAGCACTAGGTTGTAGGCAAAGGCCCAAGCCAGGTTCTGCCTGATGTTGCGGCGTATGAGCCGGGACAGTTTCAGCGCCTGCGCCACGCCGGCCAGGCCGCTGTGCATCAGCGTTATATCGCTGGCCTTCACGGCGATGTCGGCGCCAGAGCCCATGGCTATGCCCAGGTCGGCCTCGGAAAGCGCGGCCGCGTCGTTGAAGCCGTCCCCGACGAAGGCCACGCTGGCGCCCAGGGCCTTGTGCCGCTGGATGATGCGGCTCTTCTCCTCGGGGAAGATCTCGGCGTAGAATTCCTCCGCGCCCAGGGCGGCGGCCTGCGCCTGTACCGCGGCCCTCCTGTCGCCGGAGGCTATGACCGGCTTTATTCCCATGGCCTTAAGCTCGGCCAGCAGGGCCGGCGCCTCCGGGCGCAGCGTGTCCGCCAGCGCCGCGTAGCCCATGAAGACGCCGTCGGCGGCCAGCAGCAGCAGCGAATCCTGCGACGCGGCTATCTCTTTCGCGGCTTCCTCCGGCACGTGGACGCCGGCCTCGGCGAACCATTTGGCGCTGCCGGCCATTATGGCGCTGCCGGCGGCTAGGGCTTTTATCCCCTTGCCGGGCAGGGCCTCCACGCGCTCCGCCTTCCGATGCTCCACGTGACGTTCCCTGGCGTAGCTCCGGACCGCCTCGGCGAAGGGATGCTCGGAGCTTTCCTCCGCGCTCAGCAGCAGCGACAGGAACCGCGGTTCGCTGATGCCCAGGGGATTTACCGAGACGACTTTCATGCGTCCCTCGGTCAGCGTGCCGGTCTTGTCCATCACCATCACGTTGATCTTCGGCACGCGTTCCAGTACTTCGGCGTTGTTGATAAGCATGCCCAGGCCGGCCGCGCGGCCGAAGCCCGCCGAAAGGGCCATCGGCACGGCCAGGCCCATGGCGCAGGGGCAGGCCACGGCCAGCACCGCCGCGAAAACGCTGACGGCGCGCGGGAGGTCGGCGTAATACAGCCAGGCCCCGGCCGCCGCCAGGGCTATCAGGAGGACGGCGGGCACGAAGCGCGCGGCTATCCTGTCCACCAGGCGCTGCACGGAATTCTTGCCGGCCTGGCTTTCCTCCACGGCCTTGATGATCTTCATCAGGGCCATGTCCTCGCCCACCCCGGTGGCGGCGAAGCGCAGCGCGCCGGTCTTGTTGATGGTGCCGGCGTAAACCTTGGCGCCGGGGGCCTTGTCCTGCGGCACCGGCTCCCCGGTCAGCAGGGCCTCGTCCACGCTTGAAAAGCCTTCGATAACTTCCCCGTCCACCGGCACCTGCTCGCCCGGGCGCAGCGCTATAGTATCGCCGGGCAGGATGCTTTCCGCCGGCACGGTCTCTTCTTTCCCGTTCTTGAGGCGCCGGGCCGTCTTGGGCGCGAGCTTGAAGAGGCCTGAGACCGCCTCCGCCGCCTTGCTCTTGGACCTGGCCTCCAGCCAGCGCCCGAAGTTGATGAAGGCGATGAGCATGGCGACTTCGTGCCACTGCGCGTGCTGGTGCGGCCCGGCCAGCCCCGGCAGGAAAGTAATGGCCGCCCCGTAGAAGAAAATGACGCTGGTGGAAAGCGAAACCAGCGTGTTCATATCCGCCGTCCCGGCCCTGAGCGCCCGCCAGAGCCCGGAGTGGAAATGAGAGCCGCACCAGGCCCAGGCCAGCGCGGCCGCCGACATTGCCGTATAAGGCGGCAGCGCCACGGCCATTTCCAGCATGGTGTAGCCAGTCAGCGCCAGCGCGGCCAGGAATTTCACGCGCAGCATCCGCCTTTCAACTTCAATGCCTGCCGTGGCCATATTGCCGGCCTCCGCCGGGGACTCCATCACCCCCAGCGCCTTGTAGCCGAGTTCCTCTATCTTGGCGGCTATCCCCGCGGCGTCCAACAGGGCCGGGTCGTACACGACGAAGGCCGTCCTCGACGGGAGATTCACCGACACCCTGCCCATGCCGGGCACGGCGGACAGCCCCGTCTCGATACGGCCCACACAACTGGCGCAATGCACGCCTTCCAGCGGGATTACCGCCTTCTTAAGCGCGCTACCGGTTCCGATATCGTTCATAGGGGTGTCCTCATGGCGCTTGCCTCTAATGGCAGCAGCCTTTCTTCTGTTCCTTCCCGTAGAGTTCCTCCGGGGGGCAACAGAGGCGCTCTTTTTCAGCCGCGACGCGGCCGCAGCCTGTACATATGTATTTCGCGTTCTTCGCGGCCTCCTTCATTTCAGCGAACATTTCCTTCTTTCCCGCCATCTCGCACATATGAGCTTTCTTTTCCATTTTTTCTCCTTAATGATGTCCGGAGTGGCCGGAATGACCGCCGCCGTAATTGTTATAGCCGGAATCCCGGTCGCTTGTCTGCATATCCGCGCAGGCCGCCAGGAAGGCCGCCGCCGCTACCAGTAGAGCCAGGTTAAAGAATGTTTTGAAACGCTTCATTTTTCCTCCCGCGTATAAATGCCCAGAGGGGCCTCATCACCTTTAACGTAAAATCCCCGGAAAACCTTCGCCGCCTGCGCCTTGAAAGCGAAAACGCCCCCGGGCGGGGGCGTTTTCCAGCCAGGCCTTGGGAATGCGGCCGCTAAGCCAGCGAGTCGATGACGTTCTTCAGTTTGGCTTCCACCGCAAGCGCCAGTGGTTTCAGGGCGTCGTTGTCTATCATGCCCATAGCCACCGTCGGTTTTATTATCCCGACGGCGGTCTTGCCGGCCTTCTCGAACACGATGACGTTGCAGGGCAGCATGAGGCCGATGTATTCTTCGGCCAGGATGGCCTTGTGCGCGTTAGGCGGATTGCAGGCCCCGAGTATGACGTAGTTGGGGAAGTCTATCCCCAGCTTTTCCTTGAACTTCTCGCGCACGTCTATAGTGGTCAGTATGCCGAAGCCCTCTTTTTTAAGCGCCTCGGTTACCGCCGCCACCGTCTCGGCGAAAGGTTTATCCAGCTCTTTTGTGAACCCGTAATTTATCATATGCCCTCCCTGGTTTTCCTATTGTCCCGCTTACCGTCATTATACATCAATGCCGCCGGCCGAGCAGGCGCAGGCCGTTGAAGATCACCAGCAGGCTCGCGCCCATGTCGGCGAAGACGGCCATGAACAAGGTGGCCTTGCCGGCGAAGGCCAGCCCGAGGAACACCACCTTTATGCCAATAGCCAACGCTATATTCTGACGTAATATGGCGGAAGTGGCGCGGCTGAGCCGGATGAACTGCGGCAGTTTGCGCAGGTCGTCGTCCATCAGGGCCACGTCGGCGGTTTCTATGGCGGTGTCGGTGCCGGCCGCGCCCATGGCGAAGCCGATGCTGGCTTTGGCCAGCGCGGGCGCGTCGTTTATGCCGTCGCCGGCCATGCCTACGTTGCCGTAGCGGGCCAGCAGCCCGTCCATGGCGGCCAGTTTATCCTCGGGCAGCAGGTTGCCGCGCGCGTCGTCTATGCCCACCTGCGCGGCTATGGCGGAGGCCGTGGCCTGGTTGTCCCCGGTGAGCAGGGCCGAGGCCACGCCCAGCGCGTGCAGTTCTTTTATGGCTTCGGCGCTGTGGGGGCGCACGGTGTCGGCCACGCCTATCACGCCCAGCGTTTCCTTTTCCGAGGCCAGCGCCACGGCGGTCTTGCCTTCTTTCTCCAGCCGCTCCAGCTCAGCTTCCACCGCGGGGGAACAGGCGCCCAGCTCCTCTATCAGCCGGTGGTTGCCGACGTAGTGGACGCGCCCGCCTATAGCGGCGCGCGCTCCGCGGCCAGTGATTGACTCAAAAGCCTCAGCCGACGGCGTTTCCCGCCGGGGTCCGCCGCCTGCGGGGTTCTGCCAGGCGGCCACTATGGCCGCCGCCACAGGATGCTCGGAATGAGAGTCCACCGCGGCGGCCAGGCCGAGGATCTTTTCGGCGGAACGGCCGCCCAGCGGCACTATGTCCGTCACCACCGGCTTGCCGTGGGTGAGCGTGCCGGTCTTGTCCAGCGCCACGGCCTTGAGCAGCCGCCCGTTCTCCAGGTGCAGGCCGCCTTTCACCAGTATGCCCCGCCGGGCCGCAGCGGCCAGGCCGCTGACCACCGTGACCGGCGTGGAGATGACCAGCGCGCAAGGGCAGGAGATCACCAGCATGACCAGCGCCTTGTAGAACCAGGGTTCGAAAGCGCCGCCGAAGAACAGCACGGGCACGGCCACGGTGAGGGCCGCCAGCGCCACCACCACCGGCGTGTAGTAGCCGGCGAAAGAATCTATAAAGCGCTGCGTGGGCGCGCGCTGGCCCTGCGCCTCCTGCACGGATTTCACTATGCGGGCAAGCGTAGTATTGCCTTTATTGGCGGTCACGCGGAATTCCAGCATGCCGCGCTCGTTTACCGTGCCGGCGAAGACCGGGTCCCCGGCGGTTTTCATTACCGGCACGCTTTCGCCGGTGATGGGGGCCTGGTTGACGGAGCTGGAGCCGGAGGTGACCACGCCGTCGAGCGGGATGCGCTCGCCTGGCCGCACCCTTGCCGTCACTCCCACGCTGACAGACTCGGCAGGCACTTCCTGCCACTCGCCGCCAGCCAACTGCACCCAGGCGGTGGCGGGCGTCATGGACATAAGGCCGTGGATGGCGTTGCGGGCATGGTCGAGCGACAGGGTCTCTATCATTTCCGCCAGCGCGAACAGGAAGATGACCACGGCGGCTTCCGGCCATTCCCCTATGGCGACCGCGCCCGCCACGGCCAGGCTCATGAGGAAATTGATATTGAGCGTGAAGGTCTTGAGGGCCAGCCAGCCTTTGCGCAGCGTGCCGTAGCCGCCCAGGGCGATGGATAAAAGCGCCAAGCCGATAACGGGCGTGGAAGTCTCCGCGCTGCCGGTCCAGACCAGGACCTCCGAGGCGATAGCCGCGGCGCCGGACAAAGCCAGCAGGGCCTTGGCCCGGGCCGGGATGGCCGGGGTTGCCGCGCCGCCCGGTTGTTCCGCCGCCGCGCCGGCGGCCGCTTTCATGCCTATTTCGGCCAGCGCCGCCAGTATAGGCTCGTCGCCAGGCAGGTCGTGGCCCACGGTAAGGCGGCGGGCCAGCAGGTCAAACTCCAGCCCGCGCACCCCGTCCAGCTTGCCCAGGCGCTTGCGTATCAGCGCTTCCTCGGCCTGGCAGTCCATGTCGTCTATCACAAAAACGGAGCGCTTGCCGCCCTGCAGCCCGGCCGGCGGCTGCGCGGCGGGCGCGGCCGCGGGGGCGCAGGAATGGCAGCAGGAACAGGGCGCGGCGGCGGCCTCCGCGGGTTCCATGCCTATTTCGCGCAGCGCGGCCAGTATGGGCCCGTCTCCGGGCAAGCCGTGGGCTACGGTCAGCCGGCGGGCCGGCAGGTCGAAAGTCAGTTCGCCCACTTCCGGCATTTCCCCGAGGCGTTCGCGGATAAGCGTCTCCTCGTGCCCGCAGTCCATGTTCTTGATGGTAAATGTGGATATTTTCATAAGCACCGTTCCCGGCGCCGCCAGCGCGGCGGCTTTTTTCGTATCATAATTGTTATGGCAGTTCCCGCGCGCTTGGTGTGTTAGCGCCGACAGGCGCGGGAACTGTGCCTAAATTTAATTCAGTCAGCCTTGCTGTCCGCGGAGAAAAGGCGGCCGAAGCGGTAAGCCAGGTACGCCAAAGCGAGGAACACCAGGTTCTGCAGGAACTCCACCGGCAGGGAATTGGATCCGCCCGAACCGAAGCAGCCGCAGGAGGTGACCGGCAGGCCGCGCAGCCAGGCTTGGGCCAGCAGTGCCTCGAAGAACAGCAGCAGGGCGCCGCACAGCGCGGCGTTGAACCGCGTGAAGATGCCCGCCACCAGCAGCAGGCCGGCGTAAAGTTCCAGCCAGGGCATGACATAGGCGGCCCAGAGCGAGAGCTGCGGCCCGGTCACTTTGTAGGTCTCTATGGCGTAGGCGAATTCCTCCGCCGGGGCCAGCAACTTGATGGTCCCGGCGTAAATGAACACCCCGCCTACCGCCAGGCGGGCCAGCAGGCCGGCGGCCTTCCAGATATTTGTTTTTGAGTCCATAGTTTCCATGCCGGAGATTATTTCTCCGGGCATTCGCCCGCCGGTTTATTGCGGTTTTCCAGCAGTTTATCCAGCTTGCGCAGTTGCTCCAGCAACTGGCCCGGGCCCACCGCCCTTTTGCCGTTTATGAAGAAAGTGGGCGTGGCGCTGACTCCCTTCAGGTCTCCTTCCGCCATCTCCAGCTTGAGGCGCTGCCGCGTCTGCGGCGAGGCCGCGCAGGCCTGCATGGCCGGCCAATCCAGCGACAGCTCCCGGGCGAAAGCCTCGAACTCTCCCGGCTTCCGGGCTGTGCGGCCCCATTTCTCCTGGCTCTCGAAAAGCCGGGCGGTATAAGCCTTGAACTTCCCCTGCTCCCCGGCGCAGTCGGCGTAGGCCGCGGCGTCCAGCGACCAGGGGTGGATATTCACCAGCGGGTAATGCTTAAGCGTCAGCCGTATGCCGCCGGGGTAGATCTTCAGCATTTCCTCCAGCTTCCCGGCCGCGCCACGGCAGGCCCCGCAGGCATAATCGCTGTATTCCTCTATCTTCACCACGGCGTCCGGCGGGCCGAAGGTGCGGAAGCCTGGCGCCGGACGCGAAGGCACCAGCGCCAGTTGTCGGGCCAGCAGCACGGCAATGGTGGCCAGAAACATTACCGCGCCCGCCAGCGCGGCGAGCCGCACATTATCCCGCATTATTTTGGTGTATCCCATACAGGGGGTGATTTTCTCCTTTTTAAAAAACACTTAAGGTGTCCTCCGCTGACAGGCCTCAGAGAAATCAGCAGGAGGACTATAAGACCATCAGCACTGGTGTTTAGCACGCCCCGCTGCCGGTTACGCTGAGCGTTGCGTGCTTTACGCCCTTTACGGCCTTCAAGGCGTCCGCAAGCGCTTTCACTCTGGCCGCGCCGCCTCTCACGGCGACTATTTCCAGACAATTGGCATGGTCAAGATGTATATGTTGTGCCGAGATTATCGCCGCCCCGCAAGCGTGCTGGATGGAGAGCAGTCTATTGACCACCCCGCGCTTGTGGTGGTCATATACTATGGTGACGGCACCGGCGACGACCCCGCCTCTGGCGAAAATATCCGACACGAACTCCTTGCGTATCAGGTCCGCTATGGCTTTGGACCTGTTAGCATAACCGCCCGCGGCTATGTACGCGTCGAATTTCCTCAATAATCCGCCGTCGATCGAAACCCCGAATCTGGATAATTTTGTTTTCATATATTCCCCAGTCCCGCGTCAAGCCGGCCGCTCCCCTTTCGAGAACCAGGCGTAGAGCACCGGCAGGAACACCAGCGTGAGCGCCGTGGAGGTCAGCAGGCCGCCTATCACCACCACGGCCAGCGGCCGCTGCACCTCGGAGCCGGGCCCCGAGGCGAACAGCATGGGCGTGAGGCTGGCCACGGTTATCAGCGCGGTCATCAGCACCGGCCGCATGCGGCGCTTGCAGCCCTCGGGTATAGCCTCGTCCATGGGCATGCCCTTGGCGCGCAGCTGGTTTATGTAGGTCACCAGCACCACGCCGTTGAGGACCGCCACACCGAACAGGGCGATGAACCCGACGGCGGCCGGCACCGAGAGGTACTGGCCGGAGATGAACAGCGCCGTTATGCCGCCCGCCAGCGCGAGCGGCAGGTTCAACAGCACCAGCGTGGCCTGGCGCAGCGAGTTGAACGTCATTGACAGCAGCAGGAAGATAAGCAGGATGGCCGCCGGGACGATGAGCGACAGCTTCTTCATGGCCCGCTGCTGGTTCTCGAACTGGCCGCCCCAGGTAAGGTAATAACCCTCCGGCAGCGGGACGTTTTTCTTTATTCTTTCCTGCGCCTCGGCCACGAAGCCGCCCAGGTCGCGTCCGCTGACATTGGCCTCCACCAAAATGCGCCGTTTGCCGGATTCACGCCCTATCTGCACCGGGCCTTCGATACGCCTGATATCGGCCAGCATGGACAGCGGCACGCGTGCGCCGAGCGGCGAGGTAATGACTATCTTCCCCAGGGCGGCCAGCGAATTGCGCTCGGTCTCGGGCAGGCGCACGGTGATGTCGAAGGCGCGGTCGCCCTCGTAGACCACGCCGGCGGGCTTGCCGCCCAGCGCGGTCTCTATGACGTCGTTGATGTCCGAGACGTTGAGCGCATAGCGCGAGATCATGCTGCGGTTCAGTTCTATATTTACATAGGACTGCCCGCCCTGGCGCTCCAGCGCCACGTCGGTGGCGCCGGGCACCTCGCCCAGCTCCGCCGCTATCAGCGCGGCCCTCTGCGTGAGGGTGTCCAGGTCGTCGCCGTAGAGCCGGATGGCCAGCTGCGAGCGGGTGCCGGCCACCAGCTCATCTATGCGGCACTGGATGGGCTGGCTGAAGCCCACCACCACGCCGGGGATGACGGCCAGGGCCGCGCGCATTTTAGCGAAGAGCTCCTCCCTGTCCCTGGCGGTCTTCCACTCTTCGCGGGGCCTCAAGACGCCCAGGAAGCCGGTCTTCTCCACGCCGCGGGCCTCTATGGCGCGGCCGGTCCAGCCGGTCTTGGAGACCACCGTGTCCAGTTCAGGGAACTGCTTGAGGATCTGCTGCAGTTTCTTCGCCGTGCCGGCCGAGGTTTCCAGCGAAGCCCCCGGCAGCAGGCCGGAGTCCATGTCGAAGGAGCCCTCGTCCATCACCGGCACGAACTCCGTGCCGAGGCGCGGCACCAGCGACAGGCTGCCCGCCAGGATCAGCGCGCCGGCGGCGAGGACGGCCTTCTTATGGCCCATGCTCCAGGCGAGCACCGGGGCGTACAGCCGCAGCGCCAGCGACAGCAGCGGGCTCACTTTGTCCGGCGCCGGCCGCAGCACGGCGGCGCACAGGGCGGGGATCACGGTGAGCGACAGCAGCAGCGACGAGAACAGCGCCAGCATCACCGTAAGCGCCAGCGGGCCGAACATCTTGCCCTCTATGCCTTCCAGCGCCAGTATGGGGATGAAGGTCAGGGCGATGATGAACTCGCCGAAGATGCTGGGTTTGCGCACCTCTATGATGGCGTCGGCCACGGCCTTCTCGCGGTGCTCGGCCTCCCGGCTTACGCCCAGGTGGTGCAGCGCGTTCTCCACCTGGATGATGGTGGAGTCGATGATCATGCCGATGGAGATAGCGAGCCCGCCCAGCGACATGAGGTTGCCCGTCATGCCGAAATGCTTCATGGCCAGGAAGGTCAAGAGCGTAGCCAGCGGCAGCGCCAGTATGGTTACGAAGGAGCCGCGGAAGCTCAGCAGGAACAGGTACAGCACCACCACCACGACGGCGGAGCCCTCGGCCAGCGCTTTAACGATGGTCTTCACGCTGCTGTTGATGACGGTGTCGCGCGTGTAGAAGGCGGAGAGCTTCATGCCGGCGGGCAGCAGGCCCGAGGCGTTTATTTCCTTTACCTTCTCCTGCACGCGGCCCACCACCTCGCGGCTGTTCTCGCCCTTGAGCATCATCACCACGCCGCCCACGGCCTCTTTTTTGCCGTCGATGAACGTGGCGCCCTGGCGCACGGCGTGGCCTTCCTGCACGCGGGCCACGTCGCGCACCAGCACCGGCGCGCCGCCGCGGTCGGCCACCACTATCTCGCCCAGTTCGGCGGCGTTGCGGATAAGGCCCAGGCCGCGGATGAGCAGCTGCTCGCCGGCGGTCTCCAGCAGGCCGCCGCCCACGTTGGAGTTATTGCGGCCTATGGCCTCGTAGAGTTCTTTGAGGCTCACGCCGTACTGCGTCATGCGCTCGGGCAGGGCCACCACCTGGTACTCCTTGATGTAGCCGCCGAAGGAGTTGATGTCGCCCACGCCGGCCACGCTCTTGAGGATGGGCGACACCACCCAGTCCTGCAGGGTGCGCAGTTCGGCCAGCTGGGCCTGGGTTTCGGTTTCCCGGCCGGTGTTGAGCGTGTACTGGTAGATCTCGCCCATAGCGGTGGCGGGCGGGCCCATGGCTATCTCTATGCCCTCGCCCAGTTTCTCGCGCGCCTCGGTGAGGCGCTCGGAGACCTGCTGCCTGGCGAAGTAGAGGTCGGTGCCGTCCTTGAAGACCACGGTGACCACCGAGATGCCGTACTTGGAGGCCGAGCGCAGGGCGGTAAGGCCCGGCAGCCCGCGCAGCGAGTTCTCCACCTGGTAGGTGACGAGCTTCTCCACCTCCAGCGGGGACTTGCCCGGCGCGGTGGAGACTATCTCCACCTGCACGCTGGTCACGTCGGGGAAGGCGTCGATGGGCATGGTGCGTAGCGCCGCCGCGCCTACGGCCGCCACCAGCACGGCGGTGGCCAGCACCAGCCACTTGTGGCGGATGGAAAAATAGATGGATTTAATGAGCATGTTAGTCTTCTCCCATCTGCGCTTTCATCATCTCGGACTTGAGCAGGTAGGCGCCTTCGACCACCACTTTGTCGCCGGGCGCCAGGCCTTTCTTTACCTCCACGAGGCCGTCCTTCTCCCGGCCCGTCTCCACGGGCCTGGGCAGGAAGCCGGCCGCGCCTTTCTTGACGAAGACGAAGGGGCCGGCGGGGCCGTTCTGCACGGCGTCGGCGCGCACGGCCACGCCCTGAAAATAACCGCCGGTATGCACCGCGGCGTCTATGAACATGCCGAACTTGAGGCGGCCGGCGGGATTGGCTATGGAAACCCGGGCCTTGACGGTGCGGCTGAGCGTGTCTATCTCCGGCGAGACTGAGACTATGGTGCCGGCGAACACCGCGCGCGGGTAGGCCGCGGTGCGGATCTCGGCTTTCTGGCCGGGCGTAACGGATTCCAGGCTGCGCTCGGGAATATCCAGCACGCCCCAGAGCGGGTCCACGTCGGTGATGGTGGCCAGGAAGCTCATCTCGTTGACCTGGTCGCCTTCGGCGGCGTGCATGGCGGTCACTATGCCCTTATGCGGCGCGGCGGCCCGCAGGGTTTCCCCCGCCGGTGTTTTTATTACGGCCACCTCGGCGCCGGCGCCGACCGCCTGGCCGAGCGTAACGGCCAGGGTTTCAAGCCTGCCAGCCCCGGCGGCGGTGATGTGGTGCGGCTTCTGCGCGTCCTGCATGACGCGGCCCATGGCCTGGAAGGTTTCCGCTACCGAGGCGCGGCGCAGAGTTTCCGTCCTTATGCCGGCGGCCCGCTGGGCCTCAGGCGCTATTTCCAGCAGGCCGGCCTCGTGGCCTTCTTCGCCTTCATGGGCGGCCTCCTTCCCGCCGGCCTCATGGCCCGGTTTCTCTTCGTGGCCGTCCCCGGCGCCGTGCCCGGCTTCGCCGCTGGCGGTCTCCGCCGGCGCGGCCGGCGTCTTGTCGCCGCAACCGGAAACGCCCATAAGGGCCAGTGCTATCAAGATATGGTGAATATTCTTCATTTTGCCTCCCCGCTGTTAACGGCCGCGTCGAGTTGCGCGGCTTTTTCGTAATAGTCCTGCAAAGCGTCCAGGTAGTTGAGGTTCTCTTCCAGAAAGACGCGGTTGGTCTCGTAGAAAGCCGTGAGGCCTAGCTTGCCGGACAGGTAGTCCATTGAGGCGACGCGGCGCAGGTCGTTGAGCAGGAAGACCGTTTCCCGCGTCGACGCCAGGCGCTTCTGCGCCAGGTCTACGTCCAGCCAGGCGCTGTAAACCTCGCCGCGTATAGCCAGGTCCAGGCGCTTTTCCTCGTAGCCGAGCGCGGCCCGCTGCGCCAGGGCCCTTTTCACTTCGCCTTTGTTGTTGTACCAGAGCGGCAGTTCCAGGCCGAGGAAGAGCTTTGAGTAGCCGGTCCCGCCGTCTTTGCCGCGGATGAGCCCCAGCCCGGGCACCGGCAGGCGGCGGCTTTTCTCAAGACTTACGGAGAGGTCCGCGGCCTTTATGCCGAGAGCGAGCGAGCGCGGCTCGGCGCGCCGGGCCAGGGCCAGGCGGGTGTATTCCTCCAGCGGCGCGGGCTGGGCGGGGACCGGGGCCAGGCTGAAGCCGCCGTTCATGGAGATCTCAAGGGGCTCGTCGGGCCGGCGGCCCATGAGGGCGTTGAGCTCACCTGCGGCCGCGCTGGCCCGCGTCTGGGCCTCCTGCAGGTGGAAGCGGCTGCGGGAAGCCTCCACCTTGGCGCGGGCCAGGTCGGCGTTGCCGGCCTCCCCGGTCTGCAGGCGCATCTCTATCTTGTTGAGGATGTCCATGGAGAACTTCAGGTTGGTCTCCTCGAAACTGCGCCGCTCTTTGGCTATGCGCAGGGCGTACCAGGCCTGGCGGGCCGAGGAAAGCACGCGGGTTTCGAGGGCGGCCAGTTCCTCTCTGGCGGCGTCGTAAACCGCGCTGGCGGCGGCTTTGGCTGTACCTGTGCGCCGCGTCAGCGGCACCGGCTGGACGGCTTTGAGTTCATAGGCGTCCCCGCCGGAAGCGGATTTTTCCATTTCCAGACTGGGATTGGGATAGGCGGAGTTTACGGCGACCTCCGCCTCCAGCAGGCCGAGCTGCCGGCGGGCCGAGGAGAGTTCCGGGTTCCCGGCTTTCGCCGCGGAGAGGGCCGCGGGCAGCGTCAGGACGTCGCCGCCGGGCCCGGCCGCGGCCGGCAGCGGGAACAGAAGAACGGCAAACGAATAAAGGATGTACTTTTTCACGCGGCCTCCAAAGGCTGGCGAAACTTAGGTTACGGGGGCGCGCAACGGCGCGCGGAGTTTTAGCTTGGAATGGAACTTGACCGGGGGAGGTCAGACCGCGGGGGGATGGAAGATCTCGTCTTCGGAGAGCCGGGG